>Ga0307515_10010975_pt1 | contig 17266 bp, 21 predicted proteins | sample 17_EM_MG_FD_194513 | JGI IMG/M metagenome (GOLD analysis project Ga0307515, IMG submission 194513) | Populus trichocarpa ectomycorrhiza microbial communities from riparian zone in the Pacific Northwest, United States - 17_EM | ecosystem: Host-associated > Plants > Roots > Unclassified | place...
GCTCGTTTGAAATATAGCAAGTAATCGCTGGGAGCGAGTTCTAAGGCTTTTGTGTATGCACCAGCAGCGTCTGCAAACTGTCCTGCAGAGAGGAGGGCGTTGGCTTGCTGAATTAAGCCTTGGAGGTGCGGCGGCTCCAACCCAGCTGAGTCCGCAAGGGTGAAGGGTAGGAAGACTGCTGACAGCAGAGTCGCTGGTAGCAATAGTATCCGCATTCCTAGGCAATTGGTGCCCTGGGAGGGGGTGGAGAAGAAAGAAAGCAAGTGGAGGAAGCCACGTAGTTGCTGTTTCCAGCCTCACGAAACCCCAAAGTGTTTCGGCGACCGTTGCAAAGGTAATGTGAAGGCTCGGCCGTTTCTGTAGTGGGAAATGTAAATAAAAAATCCTAAAGGTGGTGGTAGGATCAGGAAGGCGTCATGCTTAATCAAAGCGAGAATAAAATGGAATAGGTTCAAGGTGCAAGACGAGAACGAAGGCTATAAATAAATAAACATATATATCCGGGTTATTGTTCTCGACTATGAAGCGCGGGAAAGGTTCTCGTATGCGGCTTCCGCCGCAGCCTCGGCAGCATCTCCCTTGGTGGCTCCTGTTCCTTGGCCTATTTGTTCCTTGGCCACTAAGAAACAAAGCGAAAGAATCTCAGGAACATAACTACAAGGGGACAGGCACAGGCTTACAGTAGACATACGCAATCCAAACTATGGCATGATTGGGACCAGAGGATGTATACTCGTAGTTGAGGTCAGTTCTTTTTCCTTCCTTCTGAAGCTTGTTGTTAAGCATTTGGCGGTATCCGTGTTCAGCTGTAGTTCTAGTCAGGGACTAGACTAGCGAAGAATTTTGAAAAACACACCAGATGGCATATTTAAGCAATAAGGTATGTCAAAAAGGTGGTCGATTGGGGACTAGAGACGCGACGATGGAAGGCTCTAAGACGAAGGTGTGGCCAATATTTATACCCGCTTCTCCGATTGCCCATACCTGGTATGTATTGAACACACCCAAGCTCTGCCGGGCCTTCGGCGGCGAAAGTTCTTTGGACCTGCATCGAGAGCCGGCGGCGCCCGCAGGCTAGGGGTCCTGCGGAGGAGTCGGAGACCGAAATCCATAGTCATGTGCAATAGAACGGAGAAGGCCGTGGTGTACCTTACAGTTGTGCTTAAGTAGAGTGGCTTGGAGTTGGTGTTAAATCGTCCATTCAATCGGAATTCACCATAGGCGTTCTCCCTTCCACACAAAGACGAAAAGGTATAACGTTACTCAACGTGCCTCGTGATAAAAGTAGCGGGCCGGGTTCACGGCTAGACGCAACGGACGACCGGCTTCGACACTCTGAATCTGCGCGGTGAGGTGGGAGAAGGTCGACCATGACAGCGAGGTTTTCTTCTAACACAAGGCAGTGCTTCGGTGCTGTGGCTGGTGCGAGTCCGACACGAGAGCGGAAAGGCGATGCCGGCCCGATGGTAGTGATGACGTGACGGTTTGCCTTGCTTGAATGAAGGAGAATCTGAGAAGCATGCTTTGTTAAGCCTGCACCCATGACTCAGGTGGTAGACTAAAGAGGCCTCAAGGTATATTGAGTACTCGGAGGTCTACTTCTCCGGTGGAAGGGCCGGCCCTGGCCGCATTTTGCTGGCATCTTCATATCGGTAACTTCGGCTCCGTTATTGTGTGGTGAGGCAGGTCACGACCACCTGCATTCTTGGACGGAAGTACATCGCGAGTCATCACGTAATTCTCTACCTGGTTCTCTCCGCGCGGCATCGTAGAGTACTTCCTTGTCACGTACCTCCGACGGTGTACTACTCTTAAAGGTCACTCCAAACGCCAGCGCGCCAAGCAAGCCACAAAAGCCCATATGAAATGTCCAAGTACTAGACTGACCACAAAGAAACGACACACTAAGGATGACAATGAAGATATCAGAACAATTACGAGATCAAGACAACCACTAAAGAAATAATAATAGGTGCCAAACTCCTTTATCGCGCGGCGCTTGTCTGCTGCGCCTATCCATGGCGCCATGCCGTCTCGGAAGGAGAAACCATGGCAAACCACCGGATAGTATTCCGGCTTCTTGTCCGTATTTTGAAATGAGCCTCAAGGCAAGGAATATATAGCAATGGAAATCTTAATTACTCAGATCTTAACTTGTGGGAGTTGGAACAACCGCGCGGGTCGAATGGATCTTAGGTACCAGTAGTCTCAGTCTTGAGTCTTCCATTGGAGCGTACATACCCTCTGACATCCCGCCCCATGGATCGGCAGAGTCGAGACAGACAGGCCCCCGAAACCCCATTAATTGGATCGAGACCGAAAAGGGCAAATAGGCCGATTTTGGATGGACATGCTCGGAGGAAGAGAGAGAGAGACAAAAGGCTGGACATTGGATTGTTGAACCGGCAGGCATTTGTCATGATCGATCCGATGTCAAGAGAATGAGAACCCATTACCGAAGCTCCTCGTATCTATAGTTGAGGTCGATCAGCGCAGCTCTGTGCACCAAATAATCACGCACTTCAACGCGCAACCACCGCCCGCGCCTCCTCGACATCCATATCATGCCAAGGCTATCAAGTGCATGCTTCAATTGTATTACGCCAGACTCAGTGTCGCCACCTGGAGGTCCGGATTGTTTGTGAAGGTTATATAGTTAGACTTTCTCCAAGACATTACACAGCCATAATTCCCAAGCCCTCGTACACACTCTGCCCTCTACTCTCTGCCCTCTTTAACCAAGTAGATCTCCAATTCGACCCGTATGGGCTCTAGTCTTCATTTATAGCCATTTCCTTTCTTCATTCTACAAATTGTTCTCCTCTCTCCTTGTGCACACAGCCATGCCCGTGGGATTCTTGGACTCCTAGCTCCGTCCAACTTTGAATTCTGTTCGTATATTCATTCGTCTGTGACAGTCTTCAGTATGAAACCTGATCTGTATTAAACCTCCCTTACCTCTCGATCTCCCAGATGCTGAACGCTCGCTTACCTCAACATGTGTTGATCACCATCTCCCTCTTATTTCCATCTATGGGACTAGACTGTGCTGCCGAAAAAGGTACTCCTGGGCACAACCAAGTATCACCCTCCCTAGCAGTTAGATAGATGTCATCTCTACGTCCCGAACCGCCGATCGGTTGCTGTAGGCCGCAGGCGGTCGCAAAGTTTTATTCGCTCCGATTTTGTGTTCTTGGGTGTTTGTAGCGGGGTTCAACAGGAGAAACGAGGCGTCGGGTAAAGAATAAATATCGAGGCACATGACTGAGTAGCAGAAACGCGTTTCATAAAGGGACACCTGACCTCTTCCAAGTAGTAAATTTCATTAATGAGCGCCCGCGTCCGTGTCGTTTGCTCTACTTACTTCACATGGATAGTACAGTTGCGGCAATGCGGCATCAATCTAATAGATCGGCTATAATCACTACAGTATTGGATAGTGCTTTGGAAGCTCGACACCTTGCGTTCAGCATTCTGCGGGTACCCGCGCTCTTTGCGGAAAGAATCTTGTACCGCCACCAGAGGCACGTGGAGCGAGATGTCGAGATATGCATGCGAAATAAAGGAGTCACCAGCTTGTGGCCCCAAGACGGCCAAAACACGCCGGAGATATTAATTTAAGGAGAAGGTCAGACGGTTAACTTATTGGAACGCACATGGTTGCCACCTTGCGCTCTATTGACACTAAAGACGTGGTCCAGCTGTAGATAGAAAAGGTAACTCTTATGACATCACTCATGTGCCATTAGTCAGATGAAGCTTGTTTTGTGGATTTTCTTCAGTCCATATGCTATGTCGGTGCATCAGTCCCACACTCACGAGAAGGAATTTGGCACCTTCCACTTTTCGTCCTTGTCCATCTATATTTCTCTTTCAAAAAATTTCAACTTTCGTCCTAGGGCACTCACGTCCTTGAAGAGGTTGCTTAGGTCCTCCGCTGTCGTACTTGCGGGCAACTGAGCAACCATCATGGTCGCATTTGCTCGATCCATGGTGTACAATGAGCGTGAGCACTTCCAGAAATCGGGACCTCTCACCGGTTGAGGGGCTCGGCGGGTTGAGCTTGTGCCTCAATGCCCCCAGGAATAAGATCGGTCGTTGGGACAGGCGGCGGTCTTGGCCCGCTTGGACGGTGAATCTTTCCCTCTTCCTCTCTCTTGTGCTTGATGCCTCCGTTTTCAGCAGCAGGAGCGAGAGCGTCCGCTTCCATCGCCTCCTGAGTATGGGCCTGAACAGCCGTCTCTTCGGCTATTGAGCTAGTACACGCACCATAAGAGACGTACAATGGATAGAGCCCCAATGGAACGGAAGGGTCGCTGTGCTTTGCCAAGACTGTCCGCCGCACCCACAGGACATGAAGGCAGCCGCACCCACAAGATACGTATGCTGGTAAGCATATGGGTGACCTGCTGTAGCCCAAGCTTTGCTCCGCCTTTCTTCTTCAATGCGAGGCACCTCTGCACATCGTGATTTCTACCGAAGAGGTGTTCCAGCGAGACCCAACGGTCCCAGATCGCCTCGGACCAGTCGATCCCTTTGCGTTGGCTCTGATCTTTGAGGACCTTACGCGCATTGAAGCTTTGTTTTTCTTTGCTGCACGACTGGCAAGTCAGGATTCAGATAAGGAGTTGGAAGGTGATAGCGCTGACATGAGAAGATCGACGTAGGTCAGCCACGTGAAGTAGGACTTGCTATAGAGCTTGGTTACATCCCGCCACACTTCGAGTGCTTGATCGGGCATGGGCACTGGCTGGAATGTGAGGGACTACGCGCCTCGTTTCAACGTCACCTCTCCCGTGATCATTGATTAGGTGCTCATGAAGTCGGCCAAGAAGCCCTCAAGGCATACAAGCATCGCCTTCTGGGAGCCTGCGAGTTCCAGTGATTGCCCCTTGAAGAACATGAAACAAATCGGCACCCCATCATAGTCTGCACCCCATGATATACATTAAATTGCGCGGTGGCAAACGGCACTAGCCAAAAGTCACTTCCCCGCCTTCCTCACCGAAGCACGCCGATGACGCTAGGCGGCGCGAGCCATGACCACCAGCCCAAAGTCATCCAGACTCGATCGAAGGACGTTCATAGCCATCGCGCGTTCATATAGCCCTGAGAACAGATTCAGCACAGATCCAGGATTTCATTCAGCTCACTCACCAAGCATGGCTTCAAGACCCTTAATCTCTTCTCCCTCGTGCGTTTCCAACAGACGAAGATACGAGGATATGCAGGCCACATGCTACCGCTACCAGGCACGATCCTAGTCGCTCTTTGCACAAGATTTATCAAGTTAGGCGGCGTGTCCTTTCCCCTAATCTATCAAATTCTTCAGTTCGAAGTTCCATGGTCAACGCACTTCACCCACCTGAAAAACTAGGTAGTCCTCCCAAAATCCACGTCAGGCAGCTTCAGCACCTGCCAACCGTGTTCCGTCTTCTGCACAAATCGTTCACTCGCAGCGCATACGATAGCACGCTCGTACAGCACAGGCATTTGCCTGGACTGTGCCTTCTTGCCGTCTTCTCCCATGGAATATATGCTTTCCAATCCTCGATGGAACCACTCTGAGCTTTGAGCTCAAGCTACTTGCGAGTGCTCCTTTGCTTTTTCCACGAGAGCGTGCGCGCGGATTCTCGAACCTTGGTTGCTTGGACCAACTCCCGCTTATAGCGTTGAGGAGAGAAGTGGGCAATCACACTGACGGAAAATGAAACTCCCTTACTTGCTTATTCTATCTACTTCTACGGTGGAACTACTTATATAGTAATAATAGCCGAGCCACACATGAAACCAGTGTCAGAAGATACGGAAACGGGTCTGTAACCCTGTATATGACCAATACCCAGGAACCGTAATTAAACCCAAACTGTACCTATTATGACGAGAACAGCAATATTCCGACACACACAGGTCGAATAAGAATCGTTGGTCGCGGTGTAGTCTATTGTAATATGAGGAACAGCATCTGCTGTAGAATATACTAGACGGACCGATACGGATCTGGCGGATACGTTCCAGGAACATCGCGTCCACTCTTGCAACAGCTTCGGCTCTTGCCTCGGCATTTGGTGAACCCTCGATCTTTCCCACTTCCCACTCTTGCCATAAGTTCCATATTTTGTGGCTCTGTATTGTAGGAGCGATTGAAAACGCCAAAACATGGGCTTGTGGGCGCACAGACCATCGAGACATGGGCTGTACCAACCCGAACCAACCTTCGGATATCTTCATATATCCCTCACTTCTTCAGAGGGATCTTCGCGGTCGGTCCATGTCGATGAGTGTCTCAACTTGCAGTTTGGAAATCGGATGTTCAGTCAATTCGGATAATACCTGAACGACTACATGGGCTCGCAGAGAGAGTCGTTCCTTTGCTTGTGCAAAGCGCTCCAGCAACGTTCCAGCGCTTCTGTAGTGTACGTTCACGTCGAGTGTTGCAACTTGTACCGTAGTAATGGTATCCATACGTCTATATATGAGTCAGATTGTTAGGGGGACTCTGATACGCGCCTGATACTTGCCGTTGGTTGCTGGTACTGCGTTTATCATCTGAGACGGCGCATCTAGCTGTGGCCACTTCTCCACCATCTTCCAGCTGTAACGCAAGCCTAATATACACCGCATGGTGCTTGAGATGGGAGAGTTCGTTCGCGACCGACTCCAACGCTTTCAATAATTCGTCCTCCATCGTTGTCAGGCTCAAGTCCCATCACAAACACAAGACGTAGACGACTCTTGGAATTAAAGCGGCACCTGCGAGCAAATAGGATAGGAGTAAGAGTAGTAATATCTGTCACCAAAAGACACTACACGCAAGCGGTCTTCCATGGACATTACGAGTAACTCTCCTTCCAAGATCAAAAAAAGTTGTATTATTAGGTTTAGAACAACAGAGGCATAGCTAGAAAGTATTAGGAGTCCACTCGCGTCTTCTGTATTTCATTAATGGCACAGGTTATTGATGCAAAGGTTTTCAAGTTTCAGCTTGTTGCCGGTAATTAAGCCAGGATTGCGGAGTCGTTCAGGCAGGCAGGCAGGCAGGCAATCAGGTAAGCAAGCTGCAAATAATTTCATCCAATCTCACGCCCACACACCAACCGTACGTTGTCATTGCAATAACATAACGGCGGATCTTGTAACCTGTAACCTGTATTCTGTATTCTGCAATGTCTTGCCTTTTCTTGCTTCGTACTGTCTTGTTATCTTATCCTGTTTTATCCTATCCTATCCTATTTTATTTTATTTTATTGTGTTCCGCTTGGACTTGTTCTCTCCCATCCTGTCGCTCGCTCACTATCTCTCCTGCTCGACAATGTTCCATCCCACCGCCTCTACTCTCTGACACTGGCCTCTCGCCCGTCTCGTACTCTGGATCAGTTGACACAGGTGGAAACGAATTCAGCCCAATCGTCCTCACAATGTCAGACAGCGTGAATCGTAAGGCGATGTTGTTCTCTGGTATCTGCATCTCGTGTCCACATTTAGTACCATTGGCTAATGTCACCCATTCCACCAAAGGTCTTGAAGCTGTTGACACATTGTCCCGCTTGAAGCTATTACGCATTGTCCGGTGGGGCCGTATGACAACGGCGTGACAGGTCCGTGACAGGATGGTATGAGGTTGTAGGCTTCCCGTAAGCGCGCCGATCTTCGAGAAGACGTGCGCCGCACGCGGACAGTCGAGCAGGTCTGGGACCAGCGGTAATGGGCAGTGATCCTTAATCCGATTGAGACCACGGTTCTGGACACCGAGGGGGAGCGAGCTGTCTTTCTTTTTGATGAAGAGATAGGTGCGTCGGACGTACGGCGACTGCGAAGGGCGAATAAAGGAGTTTGCGAAGGGCCAGCTGCTCCATGTTGGAAAGGGAGTCAATGGGCCCGAAAGGTGGCGTCGCGCTATTCTCTAGTTCGATCCTATTGCGACAAAATGAGGGGCTTAATAAGGAAGACGGGATCCAGCTTTAATAACCACCGAGCATCTCATACACTAAATTGTATACAAAATATTACAAGGAAAGAATGGCTAGCGTTGTGCACTGTTGAAAATTTGGGGCCAATCGGTTCCAAAGGCACAGCCTTCAAAATCAAGAGAAACTGACCGAACGTCAGATGTAAGAGGAATTGTAATGAGAGCGGGTGAATGGAGGCCAGTACGACAATCTAGGGGTAACCAATAGAGTAAGCCGCGGTCTGAGTCTCTGACCCAACCATTTGAGTCGGGCCGTGAATAAAAATGAGCATGAAGTGGATTACGAGAGGATGGTTGCCGTGAAAGTGGCTCCGACACACGGATGGTGTTTCTATTAGATCCAAAGACAATGTACTGCCCATTGGGAGAGCAAGCAGCGGACAGCACATTCGCAATTTCTCCCTCTAGAGGCCTGCTAACTCCGGTATTAGTCTCGGCATCCCAGATTCGAATCGTCTTGTCGTGAGATCCAGAGATGATGTGCCGCCCATCGGGAGAGTAGGCGACGGAATACACACTCGAGCTATGCCCCTCCAGAGGTTCGCCAACTGCAGCACCAGTCTCAGCATCCCAGATTCGAATCGTCTTGTCACCAGATCCAGAGATGATGTACCGCCCATCGGGAGAGTAGGCGACGGACCACACACTCGAGCTATGCCCCTCCAGAGGTTCGCCGACTGCAACACCAGTCTCGGCATCCCAGATTCGAATCGTCTTGTCATAAGATCCAGAGACAATGTGCCGCCCATCGGGAGAGTAGGCGACGGAACACACACCCTCGCTATGCCCCTCCAGAGTCTCGCCGACTGTAGCACCAGTCTTGGAATCCCAGATTCGAATCGTCTTGTCACCAGATCCAGAGATGATGTGCCACCCATCGGGGGAGTAGGCGACGGAATACACACCCTCGCTATGCCCCTCCAGAGGTTCGCCGACTGCAGCACCAGTCTTGGCATCCCAGATTCGAATCGTCTTGTCACCAGATCCAGAGATGATGTGCCGCCCATCGGGAGAGTAGGCGACGGAAAACACACCCTGGCTATGCCCCTCCAGAGTTTCGCCGACTGTAGCACCAGTCTTGGCATCCCAGATTCGAATCGTCTGGTCCCACGATCCAGAGATGATGTGCCGCCCATCGGGAGAGGGGGCGACGGAATTCACAGCCTCGCCATGCCCCTCCAGAGGCCCACCGACTGCAGCACCAGTCTCGGCATCCCAGATTCGAATCGTCTGGTCCCACGATCCAGAGATGATGTGCCGCCCATCGGGAGAGGGGGCGACGGGATTCACAGCCTCGCCATGCCCCTCCAGAGGCCCGCCGACTGCAACACCAGTCTCGGCATCCCAGATTCGAATCGTCTTGTCACCAGACCCAGAGATGATGTACCGCCCATCGGGAGAGTAGGCGACGGACCTCACACTCGAGCTATGCCCCTCCAGAGGTTCGTCAACTGCAGCACCAGTCTTGGCATCCCAGATTCGAATCGTCTTGTCACCAGATCCAGAGATGATGTACCGCCCATCGGGAGAGTAGGCGACGGAAAACACACCCTCGCTATGCCCCTCCAGAGGTTCGCCAACTGCAGCACCAGTCTCAGCATCCCAGATCCGAATCATCTTGTCACCAGATCCAGAGATGATGTACCGCCCATCGGGAGAGTAGGCAACGGAATACACACTCGAGCTATGCCCCTCCAGAGGCTCGCTGACTGCAACACCAGTCTCGGCATCCCAGATTCGAATCGTCTTGTCCCACGATCCAGAGATGATGTGCCGCCCATCGGGAGAGTAGGCGACGGAACACACACCCTTGCTACATCCCTCTAAAGGTTTGCCAACTGCAGCACCAGTCTCAACGTCCCAGATTCGAATTGTGTTGTCTTGAGATCCAGAGATGATTTGCCGCCCATTGGGAGAATAGGCGACGGACCACACCCTCCCGCGATGCCCATGTAGAGGTGTGCCTATTATGGCACCAGTCTCAGCATCCCAAATTCGAATCGTCTTGTCATGCGATCCAGAGACAATGTGCTTGCCATCCGGAGAGTAGGCAACGGACAACACCCAGTCGGTGTGCCCCTTAAGGGGCTCACCACATACAGCACCAGTCCCAACATCCCAGATCCGAATGGTCATATCTTCGGATCCGGAAATGATCTGCCGCCCATTGGGGGAATAGCCCAGGCAATGAATACTGCCTGCATGCCCAATCCATGACGATGGCGGTGCTGGCCATGACGACAATCTCCCTTTCACCACCTTGATGGCCTTAGTAAACCCCGTGCTGAAGGTCTTTGATAAAGTCGAGCGCAAGGGCAAAAAGGGTTGAGTTGAAAGATACGTGTGCGGAGCGCTGATAGAGATTGGGGTGCGAAAGGCGATGATGAAACGGCAGACGTCCTGAATTCTCTCAAGAAGGGTCGGATTTCCATTCTACTGCCAATCAGAATTACCCAAGATATAAGCTGGAGCTGGACCCACCTTGGCCCACGATATCACGCTTCGCATGCTGGGAGCACCCATCGGGACCATTCCCAAAATGCTCAATACTTCAATCCAAAACAATGGGAACAATCCTTCAAAGAATTCCTCCAAGCAATCCCACACCCGCTGATCACTATTGTCGGGAGCGAAACAAAGATGATTTGACCAATAAAGAGAACTATATTGCAAGCAGTCGGGAATGTGCTTCATGATTCGGGATGGGAGATCTTGGATGTCCGCATTAGCGAGTCGGGAATCTTCGAGCCCACAGATATTGAAACGGAGTTGGCGAACCATCGTCTCGAGGCAAGCAATTCCCAACTGCATATGTGCGTCTCGGGGGTTCATTCGATAGTCGCAGGGACAGTCATCGCTGACAAGGAAGTCTGAAATCGATAAATGCCGGACACGAATCCCTCCATTGGTGCCTTCATCTCGATAAAACAAAGAGCTGAGATCGTCCAGCCACTTTTTGACGAGGTTGAGTTCCACTCCTGCCAGCTCTGCAATTGTCTCCTCGCACAGCACGCGGTATGGAGCCGCTGATAGAACGACTCCAATGACCCGCTGAAACTCGACCTTGTTATGGACTATTCGTGAATTAAGGATATTTGAGTAGAGCCCGTATAGAGATTTCAACCCAACACCGGCTTCTTCGGAGGTGGCCTTCAAAAGTTCTGTGGGGTTCGCACAATGCTCAAGGGCAAGAACAAGGGTCCTGACGAAGATGAAGAGGCCATTCGCTCGAGAGATAATTCTGGCCAAGAGCGATTCTTCTGGCCAAGGCGTGGGGAGATGCCATTGTTGGGCGACCAGATTAAACTCCCTTTCGGCGAAGGTCCGCAGATCACGACCTGCTTCCTGATCTGTAGCCAAATCATATCGCAAATGCGACGACTGGGCGAGTCTATCGAAGAAGTATTGGATATCGGCTTCGGGTCTGCTGGTGATGATAATTTTCAGCCACGAAGCACGTATGGTCGCGCTGGTTAGGAGCTTGAGGATGGCTGGGCGACTACGCTTGTTGCCGCATTCGTCGAATGCGTCAATGACAAAGACAAGGAAATGGTTTGGGCTGCGAGGAAGCTTATCGAGAATGTCAAGGAAGAGTGAGCGCTTCATCGACTCTGGTGTCAGGTTTGGGTCGTTACGAAGGCAATCCGCCACAATCCTTCGAAAGGGAGGGAAGATTTCCGCGAGCTTGTATATGAGAGTCGGGAGGACATTCATGGGCTCACTCAAGTTCGGATCGTCCCTCCGGCAGAAAAAAGCCCCAGCAAGCTTCCCTTGGTCGTGGAGGCTCGCACAGATCGAATGAGCTAACGACGTTTTGCCGATTCCGGGTAAGCCGTAGATCCAGGACGTATTGCTCTGGAGAGGATCTTCCTCCTCCGGTTTATTGGCTACCCAATCCGCAATTTCTTTGAGGCGAGATTTGCGAGTATCTTTCATACAACGCAGGGTCCGGTTATAGCCAGTTTCGATTGGTTTAAGACGCTTGAGCAGGAGCTCTTGCTCTACACAAAGCTACTGAGAATAGGCTCACGCGAGATTGAGACAACGTGTGCTTACCAATCCTTTTGGCTAGGCGGACAGTCTCGACATCGACTGCACGCAGGAAGTCTTCAATGACGTTTGTTAACCCTTCGGCCATTTCTCCCATCACTTCTTTGTCCTTCGAACGAATCAGCGCATCTCCTGTTCGCTCTACGATTATCAGCATTTGCGGAATCCAGCAAAGAGACAGCCTACTGAATCGCCCATGCTTGATGTACTCGCATAAAAATTTGGCGATCGTTTGCATTACGTCAAACATTCGCGGCATTATTTTATCCAAGATATCTGTCTCTTCGCTGACGATTTCGTCTGCGACCTTGTCCGCCAAAGGCGAGATGCGCTGCAACTGATCCAACAAGCTCGATGGCATCTGATCGTATTTGTTTTGTTCCTTCAAGAGCTGAACGATCAAGCGTTACCTCTGCTTTTGATCCGCCAGTGGAGAGCACGAACCTCAAATGTGATTTTGGCGACACCAAGGACAGCCTTTGCGATCGGATCGAACTATGAGGTGTCAACGCCTTGCTGGTTTCCACACGGGCAGAGCTGACCTCAGCGAATACAGCGCCAAGTTGAATCCCTTTTCCCAAACTCCTCTCCATCGATTTGCTCATCAGTGGCTTGTATCCCTCCATCAATCCTTCAAGCTTTTGGAGCGACTCGCGCAGAGATTCCGCCTATGCGGACATTGTTAGCAGGCTGAGGTGCTTTGTGGTAATGTGACGAACGGTGGCACCCGCAGAGAATCTTAATACTAGAGACACGCGAGTCTTTCCAATGTCAACGTCCTCTGCCCTTTTTGTTAGAAATGAACGGATTAATCGGTCATCACGACTGACTCTGTACAATAAACCCATGCTTTGTGGTATCCCAATACTCATCGGAGAGCCCTTGTAGGTCGATCTCTTCGTTCGCCTGTGTCTTCTTTTCCTTAAACAGCAACATTGTGACCCTTTGGATCTTGACACGCATTTTGGATGTCGGAGAAATATCTCTACGAACACAGGGCCTTCAATGGGTATATATAACGAGAACAAGGGGCGTACACGAGTTGGATTGGTGTCCAGGTCTGGGTAGCATCCTTCTGTAATTCTATCTTCCGATTTCCCACAAACAACGCCAGGTGATACTCCGAATTTTGACCATCTTGCAGAGTGATTTCTGTATGACGCACAAAATCAGCGGTATAACCTAGATCGGAGTGAAGCGCCGCACGATCTAAATGTAAGCTTTTCGGTGGTCAGACAACAATGCTGCGCTAGCTGCCTTGGTGCTCACAAGTGGATTGCCTTGGGTGTTTGAGTGGCCATGTTGGTTTGCCTTGGAAGACTTAGAGTCGAGGATTGAGAGAGGGAGAGGGTGCAAGGGCCGCTTGGAACGTGGGATCAGTGAGGGCGGATTGCCGCTAGAGCTGTTACGTGAGTGCGGCCGCCTCTTCAAATAATGACAAAGAAACAACAAAACAACACTGACGCGCGGCCAGTTTCAGGGACGGCCGAGTGTTGGGCCTCTCCCACGTCCCACCCTCCTAGTACTTGCAGAGGTGGGCGATTATCCCTGTCTTTTTCCCGCTTGAATAATCCAAATTCGCCTAAGCCTAGCCAGCGCACGACCGCTCAAATCCCGACCTTTGGCTTGGCTCTCTCCACACGGCACCTTGGAGTCCAATCGTACCCTCTCCTCTCCCTCGCCTTCTGTCCATCTTCCTCAAGCGACTGTTTTGCCGCTCTATATCCTCCACAACTCCTTGCCTTATGCAATCGCTTCACCGGCCACTTCCACAGATGGATGCACTCTCCGAGGTGACGCACCAAGCTTGAAGCTACTCTCAAGAAGGCCGACTTTGCCAGTCCCTCGGGCTCCAGTACGCCAAGATTTAGAGTTCGGACTGCCTGAAACATTGACGAGGACGTCCGTGGCGCACTCGCCACCCATGATCCTCTTCCGAGGACAAAGACAAAGGCGAGGACTCTGCGTCCCCTTGTAATTCTTCCAGCATCGACCATGCGGTCAAAGAGAGTCCAGGTTTGCCCTGAAATGCGCCCAGCCTCTCATCACAGGCGACCACAGCGGTGAGGACTCCAGCTCTGGTACCGATGGAGGCGAAGAGTACTCTCCCACTCACTTTGGCAAGTCCTCTAGCGACGAGGAGGAAGGGTTGCGGCTGGAGAGGGATGAAACTTGGGAAATGATTTCGATCGAGGTCTGCATTGCACCATTTTCTCGAGGTAGGCAAGCGCTAAATGCCTCGATTTCTCATGTAGTAAAGGCACCTCAGTAGTACTGTCCTTAGAATCGCAGACCTCAACACCGAATCAGCACCGACAAGCAACTCGAGTGTCAACACACACCGAATGTATTAGCTACTACTGCCCCTTCTCAACAATAGCGATTCTACGGGCAGTAATCTAATGACGACACCTTCGCTTGGACGTCGGCCTGATCCGTGACCCTCAACAACGCTCCATCTCACTTCTATACATTACAAAAACCATGTGCGTAATTCAGTCTGGAGCCACATCACGTTCGACGCACCCACTACTGCTTTACGAATCCTCGGGTACTCGATCACAATGACTTGACTATAGACTCCCTGCCATCTCGAACCCCCTTCTCTACCCCCTTCATCCCCTTTTATATGCCACCTCTCCTCCACCTCCGCTCCCACCCCCCCCACCACATTCCGTCATCTCTATCCTTTTTTGTTTCCCAACCCACGCTGATCTAGACAGTTGTACTAGCTGGTTGTTCGTTACGGAATCTCCCTTTCCCCTGTTATCTATCTCCATACAAGTGCAGTGGCAGAACCCGGACCTATCTCTCCCCTCTCTCCCCCGTTCTTCTTCGCCTTCAGTTCTATCGAGTCAACCATGGCCTTTGCATTGCAGCATGGATGGAAGGGGGCGATGACCCGGGGGGGTGGGAATCGATATTCAGTCCACCAGTACAACGGAGTCAAGTACCGAGAACCCAGCTGCCACCCCTCCCTCGTTACTGTCCTCCCCCTTGGTCCTTAGCAAATAGCCACCATCGCCATATCTACTCTCCTTCCTTTTGCCAAAGAGCGCCCATCCGAAGATGCCCAGTTCGCTCACAGTCTGGCATTTGACGACCTCCGAGCCGCTCCTCACGAGGTAGTTTTCCCCTCCCTTGGGTACCTTGATCAACTCCATGGCAATCCACGCCTGCCGCTCCTTCTCTTCTAACTTGTCTAAGAAACCGGGGATATCGTCTTTGTATATGTTGTTACCACCTCCTTCTCGCTGTGGTTTCAACACTAGCTCTTGGTATCTTTCTCGTGCCCAGGCCACGCCGTCTGGTTCTTCTAGCCCCCACATATCCATCCAGCTCGCCCGTAGATCCTTGACATCTACCTCTGTAAAAGGTTCCACATATCCCTTGGACGAGTCGGGGAGCAAGAACGACTCTGCCACACCCGGTTTGGCCAGTATTGCTTGAATCTTCTTGCTTCCCGCGAGTTGAAGTGCGATTGACGGGCACTTAATGGCGAGGGATTGTTCCAGAAGCTGGCGTACATCATAGTGGGCCAAGGAAGGATAGTCGGTCGGTGTATATCCTGCACGATAATATACAAGCGAGATTTCGACCTTCGACCCATCGGGTGTTTGGAGGAGGAGAGCTGAAGATGATGGATCTAACGAAGCCTCGTGTCGTAGCTGATCGAATGTCCTATGGTGGACAGGTATTGAGTGCTTCTCCTGTAGTTCGTATTCGAGACTGCGCTGGTCGAAGACATTACGCTCGCCGGGTTGGACGACGAAAAGTATAGCTATGCGTCTATTCGTAAGTGTTGATTCCTTATATTCAAAGTGAGCCGCGGTAAGGGCCGCATGTATGGAGGAGAGGCTTGTGTTCGCAGGAAAATTATTTGTAATCAGAAGGGGCGACGCGTTGAAGTACCCAGTAGATGATTGAAGATACCTAATAGGGATAATTCTAGTTTATGTGCCTGGGCTTGGGGAGCGTAGCGCGCTTACTTATGCAGTCTGGTTACTCTTTGAGAGAATGGTCCAAATGATGAAGAGATTGTATTGAACTCGACCTGCTTGATGTCTAGTTTGTCTCCAACGTGGTGCATTAGATAATCTGAACGGAAGATCCCCAACTGTAATGGCTGACATGTGCTGAGTAAGGCGCGGAGGGACCGGAGGTAAGAGTGCTTACCTGAGGAAGCCTGTCATCTCGTAAGTCCTTCCAAATCCTCCAAAGTGAGCCGACAAACTGATCGACGCGTCCCACGGCCGTATCGGCTCCAAGAATATCGTCAAGGAAGGCGTCGTCGGACGCAACTCTCGCGTATAGTACATTGCATATATGCTGTAGTCGTTGCGCGCGCTCGAAAAGAGCCTTCGGAAAGGGTGTTGGGAAGAGCGCGAAGGGGGCATGTATCGCGGACGCGGGGATCGGGGGAAGGGGCTGGCCGTTGGTGGGAGGAAGATATAAGAGGCCACATGCCAACGCATAAGTGGTTGCTTGGAGAGTGAGGTGGTCGATCTGCTCTATGGGCATAGGAGGTGGCCATTTGGGAAGCAGCATTCTGTATTAAAGGACTATCGCCAAGGTAGTCTCTTATATTCTATGTCTTTCGCCCCTATAATTAATGCCGGATGCCGCTGGGTCCAAGTTCGGGATGCACAAACTTTGAACCCCGCCTCAACGCGGTGATGGCATCTCAACTCCTGGGTGAGATCAAAGAAAGAAACCCAGGTTCCGGAACTCGCGGCAGACCTGTTTCTAATGGTCTATTCGCTGTTCCAACTGCTGGATTCCCGGTCGCACAGCACAGGAGCAAAACCCCCAGCGCGTTTGCCAAAGCCCGAGCACAACGTCAACAAGCCCTCCAGATGGAGTCTGCTGGGAATTCAAGACCACCTGTACTCGTTCCTAGTGTGACTCCGGTCGCTGCTAGGAACAAGCCAAGGGAACCTAGGGCAGCGGGGGGGTTGGATGGGGATTGGAGGGGTCAAATGCAGCAGAAAAATGACGAGTTGCTCTCGAATATGACTGAAGAGGAGAAGCAGCGTGAACGAGAGGCACTTCTGGCTCAGTTTGGTGGCGGGCTTGTGGATCTGGTCAAGAAGGCGAGAGCGCGACAGGAAGGTAAGGGTTGATCACCTCAATGACACCTCACTAATTCCCACGGTGGTAGGCCCTTTATCTCCAATCGAAACCGAATTTCTTGAGGGGAGCCCCAGGCAACGCGAGCGACCTCCTCATCTCGATCTCTCACCACCA
>Ga0307515_10010976_pt1 | contig 17264 bp, 14 predicted proteins | sample 17_EM_MG_FD_194513 | JGI IMG/M metagenome (GOLD analysis project Ga0307515, IMG submission 194513) | Populus trichocarpa ectomycorrhiza microbial communities from riparian zone in the Pacific Northwest, United States - 17_EM | ecosystem: Host-associated > Plants > Roots > Unclassified | place...
GCGAAGAAGCCTACAGCCGCGGCCTGAAGGTGCAGACCTCGTTGCGCGCTGCTGACCAGGCCGCCGCCTACCGCGCGCTGCGCAAGGGCGTGCTCGACTACGAACGCCGCCAACCCTACCGCGGCCCGGAAGACGAAGAAGACCTGCCCGAGGGCCTGGCGGCCGACGACCCCGCGGTCGCACAGCTGCTCGCCGACCACCCCGACGACGATGACCTGCGTGTCGCGCTCGTCAGCGAAGCCAGCCCGCAGGCCGTGGTCGCCACGCTGGCCAACGGCGAGGTGGTGCGCATCACCGGTGACGGCCTGCGACCCGCGCAATCGGCGCTTTCAACGCGCGCCAAGGCCGCGCTGCGCATCGGCCGTGGCTCGGTGATCCGCGTGGTGCAAGACGGCAAGCGCTGGTCCATCAGCCAATGGCCCGAGGTGCAAGGCGCGCTGGTGGCGCTCGACCCGCGCACCGGGCGCTTGCGGGCACTGGTCGGCGGCTTCGACTTCGGGCGCAACCAGTTCAACCACGTCACGCAAGCCTGGCGCCAGCCGGGTTCGAGCTTCAAGCCCTTCCTCTACTCGGCCGCGCTGGAAAACGGCGTGATGCCGAACACGCAGATCAACGATGCGCCCCTGCCCGCCGGCGCCAACGGCGCGCCACCGGCATGGGACCCGAAAAACTCCGACGACCAGTACGACGGCGCCTTGACCATGCGCGAAGCGCTCGCGCGCTCGAAGAACCTGGTGACGATCCGCCTGGTGCAGCTGCTCGGTCCTGACACGGCACGCCAATGGGCCAGCCAATTCGGCTTCGAGCCCGCGCGCCACCCGGCCGACCTGACGCTGGCGCTGGGATCCGGCTCAACGACGCCATTGCAGCTGGCCGGTGCGTATTCGGTGCTGGCCAATGGCGGCTACCGCGTGCAGCCGGTGGTGATCGAGCGCATCACTGATGCGCAGGGGGCCACGCTGTTCGAAACCCCGCCCCAACAGCAAACCGAAGCGGAGCGCGTGGTACCGGCCCGCAATGTCTGGCTCACCGACAGTCTGCTGCAAGAGGTCACCCGCAGCGGCACCGCGGCGCGCGCGCAGGCGCAACTCAAACGGCCCGACATTTACGGCAAGACGGGCACCACCAACGATGCCGTCGATGCCTGGTTCGCCGGCTTCCAGCCCAGCCTGGCCACCGTGGTGTGGATGGGCTATGACAACCCGCGCAGCCTGGGTGCGCGCGAGTCGGGTGGCGGCCTCTCGCTGCCGATCTGGATCGACTACATGCGCCAGGCGCTGCAAGGCGTACCGGTGCAGGAGCCCGAAGCCCCCGAAGGCATCGTTCAGGTCGACGGAGAGTGGCTCTACAGCGAATGGGCCGCCGGTGGCCAGCGCACGCGCATCGGCTTCGACGACGATGCGCCGCCGGCGAGCGCGGAACCCGTGAAACCCTAGGCCGCGGTTTGCTTCTTGCGCAGCGCCCAGATCTTCTGCGCCAGCGTCACCACCACCAGCGTCAGCGCGCCGGCAATCACGCCTGTCAGCGCATCCAGCAGCGTGGGCACCAGGGCACCCAGTACGCCGCCGACCGCTTGAGCCGCCGCCTCGATGGCGTGGTGCAAGGCCGGCACCCCATGCGTGAGGATGCCGCCGCCGACCAGAAACATGGCCGCCGTGCCGACGATGGTCAGGCCCTTCATCAAGTAGGGCGCGGCTTTGAGAATGGCCTCGCCCACCGGGCGGCACCAGCCCGGCTTGCGGCTGAGGTACAGACCCAGGTCGTCGAGCTTGACGATGCCAGCCACCACGCCATAGACGCCGATGGTCATGATCACGGCGATGCCGGAGAGCACCGCGAGCTGTGTGACGAACGGCGACGTGCTCACCGTGCCCAGCGTGATCGCGATGATCTCGGCCGAGAGGATGAAATCGGTGCGGATGGCACCCTTGATCTTGTCTTTCTCGTAGGCCACCAGGTCGACGGCCGGGTTGGCCAGTGCCTCGGTCAGCTCGGCGTGGTGGGTGCCGTCTTCATCCGAGCTGTGCATCAGCTTGTGGGCCAGCTTCTCGAAGCCTTCGAAGCAGAGGAACAGACCGCCCACCATCAACAACGGCGTCACCGCCCAGGGCACGAAGGCGCTGATCGCCAGCGCGGCCGGCACCAAGATGGCCTTGTTCATCGCCGAGCCCTTGGCCACCGCCCACACCACGGGCAGCTCGCGGTCGGCGCTCACACCGGACACCTGCTGCGCGTTCAGCGCCAGGTCGTCGCCCAGCACGCCGGTGGTTTTCTTGGCTGCGACCTTGGTGAGCAAGGCCACGTCGTCGAGCACGGTTGCGATGTCGTCGAGCAGGGCGAGCAGGCTGGTGGCCATGGCGTGCGGTGGGAAGGTTGCGGAACAGTCCCAGCCAACGGCAATTTGCGCGCCTCGGGAGGCGGCATCGTATCCCGCGCCCTCAGTCCACCTGGTCAGGCCTTTTCGTCGAGCAAGGTGCCCAGCATTTCCTTCTCGACCTGGACGCTGCGCAGGTTGGCCTTGAAGCTGTAGAGCGCCACGCGCTGCTGCACGATGTCGGTCGCCAGGTCGCTGCCGCTCGCATCGGCCTGCACCACGCTGGCCGACACGCCGCCGCCGGACTGGGCTTCCTGGATCACCTGCTGGCGGCGATAGACCGGCACCACCGCGTTGGCGATGTTGTTGGCCGATGCGCTCATGCTGAGCAGGGCGGCGTTCATTCCCGAACTGGCGATGGCGGTGATGGATTTCATGGTGCTTCGTCAGGCTATCGGCGGAAAAACGGCGGACTTGAGGCTTTTTTCAACCGAGCGCCGGAATTTCTTTTGTGAGGCATCCGGCAACGCCTTTCACCCTGGCCACGAGGTATCGGCAGGCAAAAAGGTTTGCAAATCGTTCCGGCATCGGCTCGGCGTGCTGGTTGGTGCGGCCCGGCACCGCTGCGTGCGGTGCCGGGCGCCCTGCCCGGGTGGAGAAAGCGGAACCCGGCACGGAGCGTGCTCGTCCCAGGCTTTGCCGCAGCAGCACCCCGTTGTCATCGGCAAGGCCGTTCTTTTGCTCTATAACGCTGAAGGGGGCGGTATGCCCTCCCTGGCCGATTTCTCGATACTCCGCCCGCAAACAATGCCCTCTGCCCAATCCACAGATTTCGGACCGTCCACCCAGCAGCAGTTCGACACCGCATCGATGCGCGATGCCTTGCCTGCCGGCACACGCCTGGGGGGCTACCAGATCATCGATGTGGTGGGGCGGGGCCGCTACAGCATCGTCTACCTGGTGCTCGACTCGTCGCTGCAGCGGCAGATGGCGATCAAGGAGTACCTGCCGTTCGCGCTGGCCGAGCGCCATGGCCACCCGGGCGTGGTGCTCAAGGCCGGGGCCGACACCGGCGCCTATGCCAGCGGCCTGGCGGACTTTCTCAGCGAAGGCAACCTGCTCACGCGGCTCGACCACCCGTCGATCGCCCGCGTTCACAGCTTCTGGGAAGAGAACAACACCGCCTACATGGTGATGCCCTACTACGCCGGGCAGACACTCGCCGCCACGCTGAAGGCCATGCCCCGCCCACCCGACGAAGCCTGGCTGCGTGCCCTGCTCGCGCCGCTGCTGAGCGGACTCAACGTACTGCACAACGCGCAGTGCTTTCACCGCAACATCACGCCCGACAACATCTTCATGCTCGAAGACGGCCGCCCGGTGCTGCTCGATTTCAGCGCCTCCAACCGGGTGATCGGTGACAAGACCTTGTCGCTCACCTCGCGGCTGAACCCGGCCTACGCGGCCATCGAGCAATACCCCGAGTCGGCCACGCTGTCGCAGGGCCCATGGACCGACCTGTACGCGCTGGCAGCGGTGCTGCACTTCGCCATCACGCGGCAGATTCCTGCGCTGGCCACCGTGCGCGCGGCCAACGACCCGCAGCGCCCGCTGTCGGAGGCCATGCGCACGCTGCAGAAGCTGTTTCTCGGCCTGCACTACAGCGAATCATTCCTGGCGGGCATCGACAAGGCGCTGTCGGTCAAGCCGCGCGGCCGGCCGCGCAATGCGGCCGACTTCATGCTTTCGCTCGACCGCGTTCCGAGCGCCGTCGTCGCCCCGTTGCCCGAACCGCTGGACACGCCTTCCGCCTTCATTCCGCGCGGCGATTCAATGTTCCAAGCGTCGCAGATGCCTGGCAACTGGGCCGCGCCCGAGCGCTCGGTCCGCACGGCCCCGCCCCGCCGCAGCCGGGCGCCGCTGTGGATCGCTGCGCTGTGCACCGTCGCCCTCGCAGCCGTGGGCGGTTGGTGGTGGACGCAGCAGATGCAACCCGCGGCATCGCGCAGCGCAGCCGACACGCCGCCGCCGAGCGCCGTGGCCGCCGCACCCGCCAACCCTGCACCGGTGGGGGTTCCTGCATCGGCTGTCGCCGAGACATCGGGAGCGTCCCCCGCTCCGTCCAGCGCTGCCGTGCAGGCCGAGATTCCGCTGCCTGCCGCAAGCGGATTGGCGTCCGCATCAGCGCCATTCACGCCAGCGCCCGTCGCGCAAGAAACGCCGCCCATCGTCGTTTCTCCGGTAGCCGATGAGCCCGCACCAGCGCCTGCTCCCAAGCCTGCCCCGCCGCGAAAGGTCGCAGCAAAAGCCACCGCCCCCGCCGAGCCCGACAACCCCCGCGCCGTGTGCGGGCCGCGGTCCAACTTTTCGCTCCTCTACTGCATGCAGACGCAGTGCAACAAGCCCAAGTTCGCGCAACACGCGCAGTGCCTGGTTCTCAGGCGGCAGGGCGAGATCAACTGATTTCGCACTGAGATACACGGGCAGTTTTTACCGATCTCGCATCACGAGATACGAGGCCGCCGGCTTTACGTGGCAGCAACGCAAACGCGTCAACAGCGCCCGGCCCGAGGCCGTTGACAGACTCAGGGCGCCACCTCTCGGCGCTCAGGAGTCAAGACGATGAACAAGTCCTCGAAACGCCGAATACTTGCCGTGCTCGCTGTCGTGGCGGGCACGCAATTGCTGAGTGCCTGCGTGGTGTTGCCGGTGCCCGGCTACCGCCCACGCGCCGTGGTCGTCACGCCGGGTTATGGCTATCCGCCGCCCCCGCCGCGCGAATACCGCGAGCCCTACTGGAGGCGCTGAGCGCGCATCCCGGGCGGCCGCAACGGGCCGCCCGTGCGCCAACTCGCAGAAGATCAGCGCAAGCATGTCGAGGCCGCAGAATGGCGTGCACTTCCAGGCACACCATGACATCGACCACGGCCACCGCTGCAACGCGCCAGATCACCGACCTGCCCGGGCCGCGCGGCATTCCGGTGCTGGGGAACCTGCTGCAGGTTCGGCTAGCTCGCATTCACCTCGACGTCGAGAAATGGGGCCGTGAATATGGCCCCTTGTTCCGCTTTCGGCTGGGCAAGACCGACGTGCTGGGCATCACCGACCACGAGCTGATCGCCAGCGTGCTGAAAGACCGCCCCGACGGCTTCAGGCGCACCGCGCGCTCGTTCGAAATCGGCAAGGAGATGGGCCTCATGCCCGGCCTCTTCAGTTCCGAAGGCCAGGCCTGGCGCGACCAGCGCCGCATGGTCATGGCGAGCTTTGCACCGGGCCACGTGCGCTCGTACTTCCCTTCGCTGCTGAAGGTGTCGCAGCGCCTGCACAAGCGCTGGCTGCAGGCCGCGCGCAGCGGCAGCACCATCGCGCTGCAGGCCGACCTGATGCGCTACACCGTCGATGGCGTCGCGGGCCTCGCGTTCGGCACCGACATGAACACGCTCGAGTCCGATGAAGAGGTGATCCAGCAGCACCTCGACAAGATATTCCCGGCGATGTTTCGCCGCATCTTCTCGCCCTTCCCGTACTGGCGCTGGCTGCGCCTGCCGGCAGACCGCGCGCTCGACCGCAGCGTGGTCGCGATCACGCAGGCCATCGAAGGCTTCATCGCCAGCGCACGCCAACGCCTCGGCGCTGACCCGACGCTGCGCGAACACCCGGCCAACCTGCTCGAAGCCATGATCGCCACGACCGACGAAGGCGACAGCGGCGTGGACGACGAACAAGTCGCCGGCAACGTGGTCACCATGCTGCTGGCCGGCGAAGACACCACCGCCAACACGCTCGCGTGGATGGTCTACCTGCTGCAGCGCAACCCGCAAGCACTGCAGCGCGCGACCTACGAGGTGCTGCGCCTCGCGCCCGACCCCGCCGCCTTCACGCCGGAGCAAATGGCCTCGCTCGACTACCTGGAGGCCTGCGCCTCCGAGACCATGCGGCTCAAGCCCGTGGCGCCGTTCCTCCCGCTCGAGGCCTTGCGCGACACCACGCTGGCCGGCGTCCACGTGCCGGCCCGCAGTCTGGTGTGGTGCGTGCTGCGGCACGACAGCATCGCCGACACCCACTTCCCCAACGCCGCCGCGTTCGAACCCGAGCGCTGGCTCGACACGGCCGACGCCCAGCCACACGCTGGCTCGCCCAAACGCGTGGCCATGCCCTTCGGCGCCGGCCCGCGCGTGTGCCCCGGGCGCTATCTCGCCTTGCTCGAAATCAAGATGGCGATGGCCATGCTGCTCGGCAGCTTCGAGATCGAGAGCGTGCTCACCGCCGATGGCAGCGAGCCGCGCGAGCACATGGCGTTCTCGATGGGGCCGGTGGGGCTGAGTCTGCGCTTGCGCGAGCGCCACACCGAGAATGCGGCCCCCCATGCCGGATAGCATTCCAGGCATGCGATTCCTCATCCTCTCATTCCTCGCGCTCTGTGCACTGCCCGCCCACGCCATCCAGGTGTGCGAGCTCGATGGCCAGTTCACCAACCCCGCGAACGGCAACATGACGGCTGGCAAGACCGGCCTGCTGCGCTGCCGCGAAGGCGCCGACGGCCCTGTGGTGCGCGAGCAGGAGCTGAAGAACGGCATCTTCATGGGCGTGGTGCGTTTCTACAAGGACGGCGTGCTGAAGAGCGAACACCACGTCAACGAGCGCGGCAACCGCGACGGTCTGGCGCGCGAGTTCGTCGGCAAGCAGATGGTGAGCGAACAGACCTACCGCAACGGCACCACAGTCGGCTTGCAACGACGCTGGCACGAGAACGGCCAGCCCAAGCGCATGACCTTCTACGGCGACGACGGCCGCGAGCAGGCTGTGGCCGAGTTCACGATGCAAGGCAAGCTCTACAACCTGCGCTGCGCCGCCCAACCGCAGCTGGCACCCGATGCCGACGACGCCATCTGGTGCGGCCACCGCGGCAAGGCGAGCCCGGTCACCCTGTACTCGGACAACGGCAGCCCGCGCGGCAGCCTGCTGTTCGAGCGCGGCGAGCTGCGCAAGAGCGACACGCTGTGGAGCGACGGCACGCTGCGCGAGCAGGTCGAGAGCGATGCGCGCGGCGGCACCGAGCGCGGCTTCTCAGGCAACGGCGTGAAGCTCAGCGAGCGCCAGTGGGTCAACGTGAGCAGCGACGGCCGCACACGCCGTGTCAGCACGATCGAGCGCGAGTACCACGAGAGCGGCACCCTCGTTCGCGAGCGACAGTGGAAAGCCACCGACCGCGGCGGCGAGCTGCAACTCGAACAGCGCTGGTACCTCAACGGCCAGCTCAAGGAAAAGCAGGAATACCTCGTCGTCGAAGGCAAGGCCGCGCGGCGGGAAACCTATTTCCACGACAACGGCCGCATCTCGTCCGAAGGTTTGTGGATCCTGGCCGACCGCTACAGCAACCAGGCCAGCGGCGTGCACAAGAGCTACGACAGCGAAGGCCGCTTGCGCCTGGAGCGCCACCACGACGCCAAGGGCCGCGTCACACGCGAACGCGAGTTCGACGAGGCAGGCCACGCCAAGCGCGACGACGAGTTGTTCGAAGACGGATCGCGCAAGGCCCTCCAGGCGCGCTGATGACACCCGGGTTCGAGCTGCTGTTCATCGACGACACCTTGCTCGTCGTGAACAAACCGGCCGGCATGCTCTCGGTGCCGGGCCGCGGTGCCGACCTGCAGGACTGCATGGCCACGCGCGTGCAGGCCGAGATTGCGGATGCGCTGGTGGTGCACCGGCTCGACATGGCGACGTCGGGCCTGCTGCTGTTCGCCCGCGGCAAAGCGGCGCAGCGGCAGCTCAGCCATGCGTTCGCGCAGCGCGAGGTGGAGAAGCGGTACGTGGCGGTGGTCGCGGGTTTGGTTGCCGACGATGCCGGGGTGATCGACTTGCCGCTGATCACCGATTGGCCGAATCGGCCGTTGCAGAAGGTCGATTTCGATGAGGGCAAGGCGTCGGTGACGCGGTATCGGGTGATTCAGCATGTGGGGGGTGATTCGCGGGTGGAACTGGAGCCTTTGACGGGGCGGTCGCATCAGTTGCGGGTGCACATGTTGGCGATCGGGCATCCGATCTTGGGAGATGCGTTGTATGCGCCTTCGGCGGTGTTGGCTCAGTCTGCGCGGTTGATGCTGCATGCGCGGATGTTGTCGTTTGCGCACCCGGTGAGCGGTGTGGCGCTTTGTTTCGAGAGTGATGTGCCGTTTTAGGTTTTTGTGCCGCTGACGCGCAAAACCAGCAACCGATAATCCACCCCATGCACCTGCTGATCCCCTTCGCCTCGGCCCTCTCCGAGCGAGGCACGCAAACCCTGCGCGCCCTGAAACTCCCTCACCTGACCCAACTCCTCTCTCGCCTCAGCCCCACAGCCACACTCGGCACCGACGAATACAGCCTCACTCCACCTCACGAACGCGCCCTCGCCAACGCACTCGGTTGGCAAGCCGAAGACGGCGCCCTCCCCTGGGCCGCGCGCAACGCCGCGCAAGACGGCATCGACATCGGCACCCGCGCCTGGGGCCAGCTCACCCCCGTGCACTGGCACGTCGGTGCCGACCACGTCACCCTGCCCGACCCGTGCAACCTGCACCTGAGCGCGCAGGAATCGCACACCTTGTTCGAAGTGGTGAAGCCGCTGTTCGAAAGCGAAGGCTGGGTGATGGCCTGGGGGGCGCCGACGCGTTGGTACGCCGCGCACGATTCGCTCGACGGCCTGCCTTGCGCGTCCATCGACCGCGTGATCGGCCGCAACATCGACCTGTGGCTGCCCTCCACGCCGCAGGCGCGCTTGATCCGCCGGCTGCAGAACGAAGTGCAGATGCTGCTCTACCAGCAGCCGCTGAACGACGAGCGCGTGGGCCTGGGCGCGCTGCCGGTGAACTCGTTCTGGCTCAGCGGCTGTGGCCATGCGCAAGCCGAGCGCTCAACCGACGATCTGGTCCACGCGACCAGCCTGCGCGCACCCGCGGTGGGCTCGAGCTGGTCCGCCTGGGCTGATGCCTGGCATGCGCTCGATGCCGACCCAGTGCAGCAGGCCTTGAAGCGTGCACAGCAAGGTGAACCCGTGACAGTGACGCTGTGCGGAGAACGCCTGGCCCAGCGCTTCGAGCCGCAAGCACAAGGCCTGTGGTCGCGCATGAGCAAACGTTTGTCGCCCACGCCTGTGGCGCCCATACTGGAAGCGCTGTGAGCGAGCCGCAGATCAAGCTGAGGGAAGCCCCGCCCCGCACGGTGTGGGCGCTGGAGCAGGCCGGCGTGCACCCGCTGCTCGCGCGCCTGTTCGCCGCACGCGGCGTGCGTGGCATCGACGAGCTCGACGACGGGCTCGCCCGCCTGTTGCCGCCCACCGACCTGCACGGTACGCAAGCCGCTGCGCGCTTTCTCGCCGATGCCATCGCCCAGGGCAAACGCCTGTGCGTGGTGGCAGACTACGACTGCGATGGCGCCACCGCCTGCGCCGTTGCGTTGCGCGGCCTCAAGCTGCTGGGCGCACGGCCTGACACGCTGCACCACGTGGTGCCCGATCGCGCGGTGCACGGCTATGGCCTCACGCCGGCGATCGTCGACCTGGCCATGCAGAAGAAGCCCGATGTGCTGCTCACCGTCGACAACGGCATCGCCAGCATCGCCGGTGTGGCCCATGCGCGCGCACTGGGCCTGGCCGTGGTGGTGACCGACCACCATCTGCCGGCGAAGGAAGACGACGTGATCGTGCTGCCCGACGCCACGGTGATCGTCAACCCGAACCAGCCGGCCTGTGGCTTCGCGAGCAAGCACCTCGCCGGCGTAGGCGTGATGTTCTACGTGCTGCTGGCCTTGCGAGGCGAACTGCGCGAGCGCGGCGTGTTCACCGCCGAGAACCAGCCGCGCCTGGACACGCTGCTCGACCTGGTGGCCCTGGGCACGGTGGCCGACGTGGTGAGGCTCGATGCCAACAACCGCCGCCTCGTCGCGCAAGGCCTCAAGCGCATTCGTGCCGGCAAGATGCAGCCGGGCATCGCGGCCTTGTTCGTCGCTGCGGGGCGCGATGCACGCCGCGCAACGGGCTTCGATTTCGGCTTCGCGCTCGGGCCGCGCATCAACGCGGCGGGGCGCCTGTCCGACATGTCGCTCGGCATCGAATGCCTGATGACCGATGACCCGGTGCGCGCAAGCGAGCTGGCGCAGATGCTCGACGGCATCAACCGCGAACGCCGCGATGTGGAGAGCGGCATGCGCGAGCAGGCCGAAGCGATGCTGGAGTCGCTGATGCCCGAGGGCGAATCGCCCACCGCGCTGGCCATCTACGACCCCGACTTCCACGAAGGCGTGGTCGGCATCGTGGCCTCGCGGCTGAAAGACCGCGTGCACCGCCCGACCTTCGTGTTCGCGCTCGGCCAAGACGGGTTTCTCAAGGGTTCCGGCCGCTCGATCCTCGGCTTTCATCTGCGCGACGCACTCGACCTCGTGAGCAAGCGCCACCCCGGTGTGCTGAAGAAGTTCGGCGGCCATGCGATGGCGGCCGGTTGTACGCTGGCCGAAGAAGATTTCGACACCTTCGACACAGCCTTCCAGAAAGTGGCGGCTGAATGGCTCGATGCCGCCACGCTGTCGCGCACGCTGATGAGCGACGGGCCGCTGCCGGCCGAATACTTCAACCTCGAAACCGTGCGCTCGCTCGACGCGCAGGTCTGGGGCCAGGCCTTCGAGGCGCCGGTGTTCAGCGACGAAGTGGAAGTGATCTCGCAGCGACTGGTCGGCGAGAAGCACCTGAAGCTCGCCGTGCGCCACGCCGGCACCGTGCGCGACGCCATCTGGTTCGGCCACAGCGAGCCGGTGGGCAACAAGGTGACGATCGCCTATCAACTGCGCGTGGACGAATACAACGGCCAGCAGCGCTTGCAGATGATCGTGGAAGCCGTGCGCTGAAGCGCAACGCGCTGTGTGACACCACTCGCGACAGGGTTGCATCCGGTTGCATGCCAATGCCGCTGTGCTGATCTATTCTTCGGCACTCTCCAGGACACGACCCATGAGCGCTTCTCCACCCGACGACAACCCAGACCTCAAGCGCCGCGAAGGGCTCAGGCGGCTCGGCATCTTGTGGGCCGCGACGGCGGCGCTGCCATTGATCGCGTGCGGAGGCTCCAACGATGGAGCAGGCTCGACCCCAGTCCCGCCACCAAGCGGGTCGCCGCCTCCTTCCGGTGGTGGCAGTGGCGGCACGCCGCCTCCACCCGCCCCACCGCCACCTGCGCCGGCACCCGTCATCAAGACCACGGAGCTGAACACCACGCTCGAAAGCCCCTGGGGCCTGGCCTTCCTACCCGACGGCCGCATGCTCGTCACGCAAAAGGCCGGCACGATCGTGATCTTGAGCGCCGACGGCAAAACCAAGTCGGGTCCGCTGGCCGGAGTACCGACCGTCGCGTCATCCGGCCAGGGCGGCCTGCTCGACGTGGTGCTCGACCCGGACTTCTCCCTGGCCGGCTCCAACTGGGTCTATTTCTCGTACGCCGAGCAGCTCAACGGTTTGTCGGGCACCGCCGTCAACCGCGGTCGCCTCGATGCGGCCAACCTGCAATTGCTCGACGTCTCGATGACGCCGCTGTTCCGCCAACTGCCCAAGGTCAGCGCCAGCACCATCCAGTTCGGCTCGCGCCTGGTCTTCCGCAAAGACAAGACCCTCCTGGTCACGCTGGGTGACCGCGGGCAAGACACGCTGGTGCAAGACCCCACCACGCACATCGGCAAGACGGTGCGCATCAACCGCGACGGCAGCGTGCCCACCACCGGCACACTGAACCCGAACTTCGGTGCCGGCTCCAAGCCCGAACTCTGGAGCACGGGTCACCGCAACCCGCAAGGCGCGGCGATGCACCCGAGCACCGACGAGTTGTGGCTCAGCGAACATGGGCCACAGGGTGGCGATGAGATCAACCGCGTGCAGCCAGGCCTCAACTACGGCTGGCCCGTCATCAGCTACGGGCAGCAGTACAACTCCCAACCGCCGACGCAGTACGGCGAGGGCACGGCCAAGGCCGGCATGGAACAGCCGGTCACCTACTGGGAAAAAATCGACGGCTCGGCCTGGACAACAGGCGCCAAATCGTCGATTGCACCCAGCGGCATCACCTTCTACACCGGTGACAAGCTCACGGGCTGGACGGGCAACCTCTTCGTCGGCGCACTCGCCGGCAGAGCCCTGTGGCGACTCACGCTGAACGGCAACGTCGTGAGCAGCCGCGAGCGGCTGTTCGCTGATCTCAACGAACGCATCCGCTGCGTACGCCAGGGCCCGGATGGCTGGCTGTACTTGCTGACCGACAGCGGCAAGCTGATTCGCGTCGAGCAGCAATAGGCATTGCTGCGGTATCGCCTTGCCGCCATCGGCGGCGGGGCTGGCTGCCTACAATCGAGGCGTGAGCATTCTCAACGCCGATCTGCACTGCCATTCCGTCGTCTCCGACGGCACGCTGGAACCCGAAGCCCTGGCGGCGCGAGCACGCGCCAACGGGGTCGACCTGTGGGCACTGACCGACCACGACGAGATCGGTGGCCAGCACCGCGCGCGCACCGCCGCGCTGGCGCAAGGCATGTCGTACCTCACCGGCACTGAGATCTCGATCACCTTTGCCGGCACCACGGTGCACATCGTCGGCCTGGGCTTCGACCCCGATGACGCCGCGCTCAAGGCCGGCCTGCGGGCCACCCGCGGCGGGCGCGAAGAGCGCGCGCGCGAGATGGCCGAAGGCCTGCAAAAGGTCGGCATCCCGGGCGCGTACGAAGGTGCGCTCCGGTACGTGGGCAACCCCGAGCTGATCTCGCGCACGCACTTCGCCCGCCACCTGGTGGAGACCGGCGTGTGCAACGACACCTCGGAGGTGTTTCGCCGCTTCCTGGTCGAAGGCAAACCCGGCTTCGTGCCGCACCGCTGGGCCACGCTGGGCGATTCGGTGCGCTGGATCACGCAGGCAGGCGGCATGGCCGTCATCGCGCACCCGGGCCGCTACAAGTTCACGCCGAACGAAGAGTACGCACTGTTCAGCGAGTTCAAGACGCATGGCGGGCGCGGTGTCGAGGTCGTCACCGGTAGCCACACGATGGCCGACTACGCCAAGTACGCCGACACGGCGATCGAGTTCGGCCTGCTCGCCTCGCGCGGCTCGGACTTCCATAGCCCCGACGAAAGCCACATCGACCTCGGTACGCTGCCGCCCTTGCCGAAAAACCTGTCGCCTGTCTGGGAAGCCTTGAGCGAACGGGTGCATCGCCCGTGAGCCAGGTGCCGTCATTGCCCGGCGGCACCAAGCCCCGGCCCATGCTGGGCCTCGTCGGCCCGGCTTGGCAGCCGCCGGAAGCCTGGCATGCCCTGCAGGCCGCCAGCGCTGCGGCCCAGCGCATCGCGCCGAGCAAATCGGCGCTCGCCGCGGACTGAAAGCCGGCCGGAAAGCCAAGCCATGCCGCAGTACATCGAAGTCCACCCCGAGAACCCGCAGCAGCGCCTGCTCAAGCAAGCCGCGCAGATATTGCACGGCGGCGGCATCGCAGCCGTGCCCACCGATTCGAGCTACGCGCTGGTGTGCCACCTCGACGACAAGGCCGCCGCCGAGAAGCTGCGGCGCATCCGCGGCGTCGACGACAAGCACCACCTCACGCTGCTGTGCCGCGACCTCTCCGAGCTGTCGAGCTACGCCCGCGTCGACAACAAGCAATACCGCCTGCTGAAGCTGGGCACGCCGGGGCCGTTCACTTTCATTCTCGAAGCGACGAAGGAAGTGCCGCGCCGCGTGTCGCACCCGTCGCGCCGCACCATCGGCCTGCGCGTGCCGGCGCACAAGATGCTGCAGGAGCTGCTCGACATCTTCGGCCAGCCGCTGCTGTCGACCACGCTGATCGCACCTGGCGAGACCGAGCCGATGAACGACCCGGATGAAATCCGCGAGCGCTTCCAGGGTCAGGTGCAGGCGGTGGTCGATGCGGGCGCTTGCCCGATGCAGCCGACCACGGTGGTCGACCTGACCGGTGAGATGCCGCTGCTGGGCCGTGTGGGGCTGGGCGACCCGGCGTTGCTGGGCCTCATCGCGGAAGAGAAGTAACCATCCCCCGGCAGAGCCGGGGGCATTCGGGATGTGAGCCGCTCGATGCGCCAGGCGCTTCGCACGCGCGAAGCCACAACTCGTGAACAAAGCCGCCCAGCCAGGAAACGCCGGACGACGTCCTGAGGTCAGGACGTGACGCGCTCCGGCGGTGATTCGTCATTCGTCACCAACTTCGAGTTCTACAGTGAGGTCGAATTCGCCGTTCCAGGTGTAGCCAGACCCGTGGTACCTCGTGCTCGTGTAGTGCCAGAGAAGGTTGCCCGCCATCATGTGTCCAAGGGACTCCACGTAGCGCGTCAGGTCATGCAGGCCAGCCAGGTCTCCAGACATGATGTCGTGCCTTGCTTGGGAAAAATCGCGTCCCCTCTCGCCGATGAGGCCGCAGACGGCATCGACGGCACCCTGCATCTCGAGGCCCTCGGAGTTCCGCAGCACGGGAACGGCGTTGATGTGGTCTCCAACCGCGAATTCTTTGCGGTACGAGAACAGGTCGTTCACGAGGAGCAGTTGATCAAGGGCAGCGCACTGCAGCCTGCGTATTTCTTCGCGGTCCAGGATGTGATCCGGAAGTGAGATGCCGAGACCGTATTCGATCAGTTCGAAACACCACTTGCCGCCGCATGTTTCCCTGCGCAGAGCGAGGAGGTCGTCCATCTCCAGAATGGTCTTCCCTGCACGAATTTCGGATTCCGTGGCGAATCCGCAAAGGAATGACTTCATGTGCCGCAGGAAGCGCCGCTGCTGTTCAGGGGTCTGGTTGGCTGCGATGGGCCGCAATGCGTCGGCCAGCATTTCGAGGGACTCCGCGCTCTCCGGCCGGGATCCCGGCCGCTCCAGGAGTTCGAGGATGTCGCGCATCATCGCCGCGGCCGAGTCCTGGTGACCGCCCGTCTGGCTGATGCAGATGTCATCGAGAGCGAAGAAGTACTGGAACAGGTTGCACAGGGCGCTCGCGGTGTCGGGGCTGGCGTCCGGATACACCAGGCACGTCCATTGGGCGATCCGCTGCTCGATGAGCAGCTCGATGTCACCTGGTGTGCGAAGCATGTGTGACAGATTCTTGCGAACCCATTCGTGGGATTCCGTCTCGAGTTTCGCCATCTCGGGGTGAGATTTGGCCTGAAGGTGCGAGACGAGCCGAGGAATCCGGTATGTCGTCCTGGTTTTCATGGAGTTGTTCCCTCTCCCTGAGGTGACGTGCGCCTTGTTCGTTGCCATGTCGGGAGCGGTCCCGTTCAGAGGCGCTCGACGCGTACGCGTGTGAGCGGGGGCATGAGGGTCATGCGCATGATCGGCTTGGCGGAGCCTGGCAGGTGGTGCAGACGCCAGCGGCTGAGGACGGTGGCAAGGGTCATGAGCATCTCGGCCGTGCCGAGCGCCTCGCCGATGCACTTGCGGCGGCCGCCGCCGAAAGGGAGGAAGCCTTGGCGCTGCTCCGTGGTGACGCGCTCAGGTGCCCACCGGTCGGGGTCGAAGGTGCCTGGATCCGGATAGACGGCCGGATCGCGGTGCAGGGCGTAGGGGCTGAAGAACACGTCGGCGCCGGCCGGGATGCGAGCCTCGTTCCAGTCCACCTCCGCGGTGGTGACTCTGCTGATCATCCATCCGGGCGAATACAGGCGCAGCGTCTCGGTGAGGACACGTTGGGTGTAGGGGAGGCGGGGGATGTCGTCGTAGCCGGGCAGACGCCCGTCAAGTTCTTCTCTCAGCTCGGTGAGCAGCCGTTCGGCAATGTGTGGATGCTGGGCCAGCACGCGCAGGGCCCATACCAGGGTGGCCGCGGTGGTATCCACTCCGGCGGTAAGGACGGTGACGGCTTGGTCGTGGATGGCCTGTTGCGGATCGGCTTCCTGTTTGTCCTGTTCGTAGGCGGTGACCAGCGTGGACAGCAGGTCTCCTTGGTCACCGCCGGTGGCGCGGTAGTGGGATACGACCTGTTCGATCGCGCTGTGGACTCGTGCCATATCGCGGTCAAAGCGGCGGTTGACGGCCAGGGGGAGCTTCGGGAACAGCTTTCCCGGGATCACCGTGCGCCAGTACAGACCGCGCGAGATGTTGGGGAGAGACGTGGCGATCTGCGTGGCGGCCGCCAGGCCTTGTTCTGCCGAGATGAGAGTCCTTGAGGTCATCAGGGCAGTGATCCGGAGCATCTGCTCTTCGAGCCGTATGACCTGCCCCGGCTGCCAGGAGCCGGTCACCTCGGTCACTGCGTCCCGGATGATGTCGCTGCAGTGCGGCAGGCGGCTGCGGTTGAACGCCGGCTGCATCAGGGGACGTTGGCGGATGTGGTCGGCGGCCGGGCAGGTGATCAGGCCGTTGCCTATCAGGAGACGGGCTTTCTCGAAGAACGGGCCGCCCTTGTCGAACAGGTCGTAGTCTGCAACGAGAAGACGCCGCACCAGCTCAGGGCGGGTCACCACGTAGGCTGGACGGGTGCCCAGCCGGATCCGGACCACAGGGCCGTAGCGGTGCATGCGCTGGAAGAAATCCAGCGGGGAGGCGATCAGCTGCGGGAGGTGCCCGAGTAGGGGCCAAGCCCCGGGGGCAGCAGGGGGATGAGCGGCAGGTGGCATCGCGCGGTCCTTAAGGTGCAGGCAAGGGCGATCTCCCGCAGGGCGGCAGTCGCAGTTATTTCGAATGGTGGCGGGGGATCGCCAGGGCGGGCTCGGTATCTGCGGTGGGCACTCCGGCAGTGATCAGGTCGAGACACTGCCCATACATGACCTCGGTGCGCATGGCATTGACCAGCGACAGACTGTCGGCGAATTGGCTAGTAGTTCGTTCCGCCAATATAGTTACTAACTAGCCTGTCTTCGCTATGATGGTGATCGCAACTCTTGACGGAGGCGATCATGGCGAGGAAATCCGGTCGTGCAGCGCTGGTGCTCACGCAGGCG
>Ga0307515_10010977_pt1 | contig 17264 bp, 8 predicted proteins | sample 17_EM_MG_FD_194513 | JGI IMG/M metagenome (GOLD analysis project Ga0307515, IMG submission 194513) | Populus trichocarpa ectomycorrhiza microbial communities from riparian zone in the Pacific Northwest, United States - 17_EM | ecosystem: Host-associated > Plants > Roots > Unclassified | place...
TGTTAAAATAATTTTTAGCTTGATAATATATTAAAATAATTTTTTTATTTTTAAAAATTTATTTTTAATATTAGCATGTTAAAATAATTTTAAAATACTAAAAATAAATTAATTTTTTTAAAAAAATTTTCAAGGACTACGACAAAAGTTAGATAAATAATGGAGATCCACTAGGAAGAAAAACGGTACAGTCAAATAGTTGAGGTGTACATTCCACGAGAGAAAAACACTAATATCATCCATCAAAAGACGATTCTTATGCTTCTTTGACACTTTCCAAAATGTTGATAACACATTTCTGCGTTTGAACTATTTTTTTCTACATATCGGAGGCAAGAAAATTACTATTGATTCATTATAATATATAGTGTGAATGTGTAATTATGAAATTATGAAATTGCTTCTTAACTATTAAAGTTTGAACTATGCACGGGGACAATGTAATCTTTTCTTTGTAAAACAATTGTTTTTTATAAATTATTTAGGGTTAGATTGTTCTTTTATTTTTTCACGGTAAAATTATTAATTTAACCCTATAATAAAATAATATGATGCCTACCAATCATGTGCATTTCTATCTTTCTATTTTTTTAAAATAATATAATTACTTTGATGCTTTTAAAAACAAAGCCGGTATAGTGGACATCTCCTGCGCCATTTAGGCAGTGCGTGCGAAACCGTTTGGCCACCAAATGATTTGGTCCCTGTTTTTTTATTACTATTTTTTTATTTTTAATAAGCTATAAAATTATATATTTTATTTAAAATCCAGTCTACACTCTTTTAATTGCTATTTATTTTGTTTCACACTATTTTTTAGGTTTTTGTTTTTTACTATTTTATCCTCCGTGGTTTTTTTTTCTATTAAACTTGTTCCTCATTCTTTTTATTGCTATCGTTTTTTTTTCTTTGGTAAATTTTTAAAATTAATATATTTTTTAATAATTTTGTCATTCAAAATTAAATTGGTTGAGAATTAAGCTTTTTGATTAAACACAATTCAAGGATTTCATAGGTTGCGAACTTTAGAAATTAAACTGGGTTAGGAGGTTTGCCCGAGTTGGCTTGATTTTTTTTCTTTTTAAAGCTAATTTTTTTAAACCCTTTTTTAGAGTTTTGCTTTATTATTTTTTATGGTTTTTCTTCTATAGAATTAGTTTCAGGTTCATGACCATGTCACCGGTTTAAAAGGTTAACGTGAGTTGACTTTTTTTTTTGTTTTTTTTTAATATTTTTCAATTTCATCCCCTAACATTTAATTTATTTGAAATTGATATTCCTACCTTTTTTTCATTTCCTTTTTATTGGGTTATTTCAATCCCGTGCCTATGATTGTGAAGTTTGCGGGTTAACTTATATTTTTTCTTATAGTTATAGGGTTAGTCCTTAGTTCAAGACCAGATTTATTGGTTTCAAAGGTTAATGTGAATTGAATTTTTTTTGTCCTTTGTTTAAATTGAATTATCTCCATTTCACCGTTCAACATTTAATTTATTGGAAACTAATTTTCGTGTTTTTTTTTCTCCTTCTCTTTCTATTAAGTTGCCCCAGTTATTTTTTTTTTACAATTTCATCTTTCATGGGTTTTTTTTCTATCAAATTTGGTCTCCATTCTTTTTATTGCTACTTTTTTTCTATGGCAAGTTTTTAAAATTGATATTTTTTTTCATGATCTCATCCTTCAAAAATAAATTGGCTGGGAATTAAGATTATTGAACGAACCCGATTCAAGGATTTCATGATTTTTATGGTCACTGGGTTTGCGGGTTGACTCATATATTTTTTCATTGCTTTTTTAAATTAAATTTCTTTTATCACTTGTGTCCTTCAACATTAAGTTGTTTGATAATTGAATTTTATAATTTTATTCAATTTTCTTTTAAATGTGGTCATTCTGGTATCATGATTGGTTGAGAGATTTGGAATCTTAACCTAGATGGGCTCGGTTAAATTATATATGTTTTTTAATTTTCATCTTTAAACATTTTATATACTTAAAGATTGAGTTTCATCTTTTTTCTTTTCTTTTCATGGAGTTATCATATTTTTATTTTTTTTTATTAGAAATTAATATGCAAACTCTTTCCTGCGTTTTTGTTCATGAGATTATCCCAATCTTATATCAATCATCGCGAAGTTTGAGAATTAACCTTGTTAACCATGGTTTTTTTTGTTTTAATTTTTTTTAGTTTTGTCATTCAATATTAAGTTGCTTCATGATTCGAGTCGATTCATGTTAAGTTTTTTTTATTTTTTTTTCATTGTTATTTTTTTTTGTATGTTTATTTATTGTTGCTGTTAGAATTTTTGAACTATATTATTTAAATTAGCAATTGAATCACCAACTTGATTCTTATATTTTGTTTCCTTAAACATTTGTTTACGTGAATTTTGTTTTTCCTCAGCCCGCGGTGGTGCGCGGGTGTGTGAGAAATAAACTAATAAAAGGGCAAAAAAGAAGAAGAGAGAGAGAGGTTAGTAGTGATTAGCCCCTTCAAAGTTCAAAGTTCAAAGTTCAAAGTTCGAAGTTCAAACACGAATGGCATTGATATAATCAAAATAGTTAAACACGGATTAAATCAGAAGAAATCATGCCAGCCAGGCTGTTTATCATTCCATAATCTCATGTTATTACATCATTAAAAATTATTCTTATTTGTCCCTTTTAACCAATTAAATTTCCAAAGATCCCCCCACCAGCTCAATTAATCAACTGTGAACAGTCCTTTCATCACCATTAATATCTTGCCACGTCATCTTTGACCCCACAACTATTTGAAAACGAGTGAAGCCTGTGACAGATTAGTACTTCCGCACACGAAAGATGACTGCTAGCAAATTTCAAAATCCCGTCTGACAAATATATATAAAAAAGGAAAATCCAATCTGATTGGACCAATAAAGGCAGGCTGGCGATCGAATCATCCAATAGAAAAGGTGGGGTTAGATTAATAAATTAAATAAATTTCTTTCTTCTAAGAAAAGTGAATTAAATATAGTTTATTATCCCAGTATGTACAGTACAATTACTAAATCCTCCTCCTCCACCTCTCCCATGGATATTTTTACTTTTTTATTTTTCAATCCCATATAATTACCATCACAAAATAATAATAATAAAAAACCCGCAGAGACAGAGAGAGAAAAGGGCCCAAAGCAAAAAACCTAACAGCAATATTTAAAATTCAATAACCGAGTCTAGTGTATTTTACTGCGATGACGAGTCGAATGAGATTGATTGATTTAGTTTGGTGGATTCCTTTTTCTTTTTGAATGGATTTTGAAATGTTAAAAGTAGAAGAAGAAGCAAGAGCGAGTTTGAAGTGTTCGATTCCTTGCCTGTGTAGTACTGATACTAGTAGTAGTTGAACAAAAGAGGAGGATAAGCGTGCGGATTTGGGTCATGTCAAAGCGCGTGTTCGAAGTATGGAGAGGGAGTAATGTAAGGCTTTATTAAATTTGTATACTCTTCTGATTTCTTTTTTATATTTGTGTAAATTAGTGGTTTTTAGCATCTGGGTTTGGTTTCATTTGCTGTGAAATTTGTGGGTTTTGCTTGAATTTTTCAGTTTCTTTGTTGGGGATCACTTTAGAATTTTGTTTAAAAAGCCACTGTGTCAGTGGCACTCTGTTTGGTTACTGTTAAAATGGAGGAAGTAGGGAAAATCTGACACTTTCAGTAACTTTGAACTTTTGTTTTATTGCCGCGTTGAGTTTTAATTTTTTATTTATTTATTATTATAGGCCACTGAAAGTCGTGTAAGAAAAAAAAAACTGAGATTTTTTGGTAAAATATCTTTAATTTTTTGTTGTTTGTACTCAATCAAGCATTGGGTACTGTATTTCTGATAATTTGGGTTCAAGGGCTATGAATGGAACCATAGAGACTGTTGTTAGTCTTTTTAGATCCTGGACTTGTGTTCCCTTGAGTTATAGTGGTTCACCTATTCGTGCAGTAGACTGCAGGGTGGTTTGGTTAAGTTAGAATCGAAACTTGGCGACTTTGTAGTATAATGATCAAATTATGGGTTTGTGGTTATGTTTAGCAGTGCTTGTGTTCTGTTGGTGGCAATGCTACTGGCGCTGACATTAGAGGTTTCCTTGCTGGGAGGTTTTGCAAGTGCCTTTGAGGTTTGGATTAGGATTAATAGCTCCACTAACTAGTAAGACAGGGATTTCTTGTGCAGTAGTATAGTTGTTTGATAATTTTCAATAATCAGAGAGCTCTAACATAAGTTGCAATTACTTGGCAAGTGTGAACAAGAGGGTCCATAGATTCATTATAGCATTGAGCACAGTGTTCGGATGTCCTTAAGCAGTGAAATGTTCTTGCTTGACATGAGTTGGACATGTACATGTGCATCCAAGCTGGATGATCTTGAAACCTTGCTATTCTTTGGGAGTAGGGCTAGGACCTCTGATCAGTGCGCAACTTGCTGGCTTGAAAGAGGGGAATTGTGGATTTCTTTGTGGAATTATTCATATTTTTTTTCTTAAACAATCATTCAAGATTCTCAAACTACATGCTAACCTTATATTTTTGACATGCTATTCCCAAATATTGGAAGCATGAAAATGCCTCTTTGCTTTGTCAAGTTTCATTCTTCTGGTCAAAGTTAAGACTTATCATGGTGTGAAATTTTCAGCATCTAATGTTTTTCTTGTCTATTTTCTACAGAAATTCATCCTTGGTGGGAGATTGATCTTTGGACCTGATGCTAGGTCACTGATTGTCACTTTATTGCTGATCATTGTTCCTATAATAATCTTTTGTGTGTTTGTTGCGAGGCATCTTCGCCATGAATTTTCACCGGATAATGTAGGGTATGTGATTCTGGTGATGGCAATTATCTTTACTATCTATGTAAGTTTGCTTAATCCCTTGGCACTTGATAAAATTGTTTTTGTTATATGAATTTTATAGAACTGGATGTGCTATTTCTTTGCTTTGGAATTTCTCATGCTCACGTATGCCTGTTTTAAGATAGATGGTAAGCTTCTATGTTCTTCTTTTGTTGTATAAATTTTTATAACTTAAAAGAAAGTGATTTGCATGTGATTCTAAAGGCCATGGTATGGATAGTGTAGTGCCGCAAGTGGACACGATTTGATGGTGCCAAGCTCAATATGATCAATATGAGAGGCTGTAATTTGTGAAAGCAGGGTGACCACAAATTATCCCAATGACATTTTCACAAGAACTGACTTAAAAATACCTTTTGACCTTGCTCTAGAATTTGATGGTAGAAACTAGGAAGGTGTACAATTTTCTAGACTTTTGCGAGTGAATAATATTTGCAGTTCAATGCACTTGAAGCTGCTGCTTCTGGGTTTTGAGAACTTCATCTCAAAAGGTGTATAATTCAAAAGGGGTGCTTTTGGAAGTATGCTTTCTTGGATCAAAAGTGAAGCACGAATCTGAAATCATGTCCTCCAAATGTTTATTCTGTAGCAAATCCTATGTCTTATTTAATTCGATGGCTGATCTTGACAGGTGTTGGTTCTTCTTTCCCTCACATCAGCCAGGGACCCAGGCATTATTCCACGCAATTCACATCCACCCGAAGAGGAGTTTCGATATGATTCTTCTGTGTCTGTTGAGGTTGGGGGAAGACAAACACCGAGCCTCCAGTTTCCACGGACAAAAGAAGTTATGGTTAATGGCATTCCTGTTCGGGTTAAGTATTGTGATACATGCATGCTTTATCGTCCTCCCCGCTGCTCCCATTGCTCCATTTGCAACAATTGTGTGGAGCGATTTGATCATCATTGTCCTTGGGTGGGCCAGTGCATTGGATTGGTATGCTGTTTAACCTGCGTTTTAACTTCTTTCTTTCTTGTGTATGTCCTGTTAACATTGCTTCTCCATTTTTTGGTATTCGTCTAAGTGTTCTTGTTGAAAAGCTAATTATGCTGTATATGGGCAGCGCAACTACCGGTACTTCTTTATGTTCGTTTCTTCATCGACTCTTCTCTGCATCTATGTGTTTTCCATGTCTGCCTTGTACATTAAAGTTTTGATGGATGATTACCAAGGCACAGTTTGGAAGGCAATGAAAGAATCTCCTGCATCTGTCATTCTAATGGTCTATAGTTTTATTTCCCTGTGGTTTGTTGGTGGACTTACTGGCTTCCATTTGTACCTCATAGGCACAAACCAGGTAAGTTTTTTTCCGTAAGACTTATGTTATGTGTTAGTCTCTGTTATGCTTAATTGAATTAAATTTGAATCAACCAAATCTCGTTTCTTAATAAATGTGCGGCATAACTATGGTCTAAATGCCAGAGTAGAGTTTTTTAATGGTCTTTCATCATTAGTTGTCAGATTATGAGATCACAACAGTCTGTTTAGTGGAAATATATAAGCAATCTTTAACATGTCACCATTCAGATTCATGGGCATCAAATGATAAACCTGGAGAAACCCAAGCATCAAATGAAAGCAATAGCAGTTTGCCTCCATGAATCATTGTGTACTGGATATTTTTATCTATTTTTGGGGTAATAAATGGTATGAAGTATTGCAATATTAGAAGCATAATTAGTTCTGCAATGACTACTTGCATTCTCTGTGAAGAAAAAAGCAAACTTTTCCCCTGAAATAATAGAAAGCGAGAGGTTTTTTTTTCCTAGGAATTATATTTATTTACTTGTTCTTTTCCATATGTATGAGATGGGATGCTTACGTTTGCTATCACATCCTTGTAGCATCTGAAGGCTATTATTTTTCTGTTATGTGGTTATTCAATATGTTTTCCACTCATGTATTAGCTAAAACTAATGTTACTTTATTCTATACAGACCACATATGAAAATTTCCGGTACAGAGCTGACAACAGGATCAATGTCTATGACCTTGGTTGTTTTGATAATTTTCTTGAAGTCTTTTGCACAAAGGTTAAGCCTTCAAAGAACAACTTCAGGGCTTTTGTTCAAGAGGAAGTACAACAAAAGCCCACGTTGCCCAGCACCCAGGAAACAGATGTTGAAGATTCTGGTGGGGATCCACGCTCAAAGGTTGAAGATGACCTAGATATTGGTGAAGATTTATTGAAAATCTCCCAGCGTCGTAATATTGAAGAACTTGATGAGGACATATGCAGCAGAGGGAGTAATGGGCCACCTCATAATACATCAGAGATGGACTCAGTATTGAGTTCAGATCACCGAGCTCCCACAATTCGATCAGACACTAGACATTCAAGCTGGGGAAGGAGAAGTGGGAGCTGGGAAATTGCACCCGAGGTCCTTGCCAACTCTACAGTCACTGAAAGCAGAACCTACTCCACTTCCAAGGAGCCACACCAATGATGATAGGATAACTCATTTAACTGTTGATCCCCCCGCATCATCAACATGGGTTTCTGAAAATCCTTTGGATGTTCAGTTCATCATGTTGACGGAAGTTCTCTTTGATTAGGAACTTACAATCGAGTTCCAATTCTGCTCTCCCTATAGCCACGATGGTGTGTTATCCTTATTGTGGGGGTGGGTTATGGCTCCTATTGATTATTTTCTTTGGGAAAGCAGTCAATAGGAATGTGTTTGTAATTGTGCGAGAAGATAAAGAGGATGTTTGCCTTTCCCCCCCTCTTTGTTCTCTCTTTATATTCTTAATCATCGTGGTCGAACACTTAGAGTAGTAATTCTGGCTTTATTCTTTGTGTAAATAGTTACTTCCTAGACATGATTCAGTTCTCCCCTTGTATGTGTGGTGAACTCTCGCGCTCTTCTTTCTTTCGTTGTTTTTTTTTTTTTTGAACATGGAACTCTCTTTCTTATCAAGAAGTGAATGTGGGGGACTATTTTCTTTTCGAGGGTGGGGTAATCTTTGAACCGTGTATATTTTTCCGATCGGAGTCTAAATCTGTAATGAAAAAAAGGGTTTTGGAAAATGTTGAAAGTTCGAGGGTTGATAGATGGAAAAATTAGTTAATGGGCTTGATTGATAAACTCGGTGTACTTACTAGGGAGAAATGCAGGTTTACTCTAAGAATAAAATATGGTCATCAAAATATTAGTATAAAATATTTCTATGATTTATCAATTATTTCACGCACTTGATATTATCAAGTAAATTGTGCTGCTCAAAGATTTTTTTTTAAAACAAAACCTACCGTTTTCCACACAACAAATATGTATGTAAATACAAATCAATGTGCAAAAACACATTAGAGGTAGATATAATATCAATCTAAAAAGCTAGTAATGTACTTGGAATTTATTTGGTTTTGCATTTTAAAACAGGTTTTTAAAAAATTAATTAATTAATTATTTTTTTATTTGTTTCAAATTAATGTTATTTTGTTGTATAATCCACGTTGACGTTGTCAGCACTGAGGACAAAGAACTTTGTAGTGAATGCCCTGGAGATAGCAAGAAAAGAATCCGTGACGACAAGCAAATTCTTTGATGGATTGGCAAATGACAAAGGCACAATGCCAGCATACGAAGGTTTGGTTTGAAGGTGGTTTTGGTTTTTTTTTTATGGGTTAATATAAAAAATATATATTTTTAAATTTTAAAGATGTGATTTATATTTAAAAAAAAATTATATTTTTATAAAAAAACCACCAACAAATATTTTAAGTTACCGAACACAATTTTGCCGAAAGGTTCTGCAACTTTGTATGTCTTATAGGCTAGCTACCAAAAATGGGCCTGGCATCTTCGGGCTAACTTCGGGCTTGATTGGGTTCTGGCTTTATATTTCTTCAAGACATCTTCATTGTTAGACCACGTAGTTTTCTACTCCCCCCTCCACAGCTGCAATTTGCAAAGGAGCTCGAACATTATGGCTGCAAAGAAGTGACGGAATATGCAGCTACAAGCTAGACAAGCTGATCAAGCCAAGCAATGAAATCGATCCGTTTTTTTTTTAAAGAAAATATTGCTCCAGGTAATCCACTCGAGGATTGAAAGAGGAGGGAAAGGGCCGAATGGCTGTTCGTTTTGATTAAACCAAACAGAACACAAATAAATCCTGTTAAATCAAATCAACCACATGTCATCCATTTTTAAACCGGACAGTGCTCCTCATCATGTCCATTTCGTTCACAACCCTGTTACTCGTAAAAGCAAAAATTGCTGGGTAAGAAGTCTTCGATAAACAGTAGAGCTTTTGTCCATTAAAGTGTAACCAGATACCTCATTACCTGAAATTGTCATACAAGCAATCTCTCGGAAGCCACAGTTTCAACACCCTTTCTAAGACAAGATAATCGGCCCCACATACTGTAACGTCAACCATTCAAACCTCCATAACTGGCGGTTCGGTCCCTAACATTGAGGAGAAGACCCAAGGCACAGTTTGGAACCATTCATTTTCACTAGAGACAGTGATTAAAGCAATGTAAAGAAAACTTCTTTTCATCGCTAACAACCTTATTTAATCAACCAAAGTTTGGCTCGAGTCATTTCCGTTGGAAAGAATTTCAATCATGGCCTCATCTTCGTTCCACTCATCTGCAAATTCATTTGGGTTGCTGTCAGTTTCTTGAACATAGCATGGCACGCACACACCTAACTTCTTATTTGTACTGCTACTTCATGTCTATTTTTCCTCTGGTTGCTGACCGAATGTCCTACAATAATATGGCATAGACCAAACCCTTAAACAACTACTTATTGTATAGATAAGAATGCGACGTGTTAATTGATTACAAGATCATAGTGTTAGCACACTTTTGTATTACGAAAAATAAATTCCAGCCTAGACCTCTACATCATCGTGTCCTGCATACAGCCATGACAGTGATAATTGAAAGTCCTTTTCGTTGTTACGCCAGTTCACTACATTCCACGAGGAGCTAATTTCGTCAAACTAGTTTTCTGATAAAAATGTGTCATAAATCTTTATTAATTTATGCTAAGATTCTGCTCAAATGACATGTTTCATATAAAAATGTGAAGATAGTTTCGTTCAAGTTAGGAAACACGTCAAAGTCCAACTCGAAAAATTTACCTTTTTTTAGAACTTTCATTTTAATTTAATTAGGATCTTACTCATTAGAAAGTTTTTTTTTCTAATTTATTTAAATAGTCTTATGGGCTATTTTTCTTAGAGTATATTTAATGAAATAAAAACTTTTTAGGAACTACGAAAGTTTTCATAATCTTCTCTAAGATTTCTTTGTACACGGTTTAAAGTTGTAAAACTTTAGGGATTAAGAAACCCTAATGTTATTACATTATACGCTGCCTCATTCTAACAAATTTAGCTTTGTAATTAAACAGTATATTATTATTTATGATGGCGACGCACTTACAATAACTTTGAGCTATTATAGCACGTGGCTGTGTCATGGCCTAATTGGAAGTTGATTCGAAACTTGAGTGTCTAATAATGTCCATGCGAAAGGCTTGAATCTAGCAACTCTGGTCTCTGCCATGGAAGTTTCATATTTTAATTTTGCCATCCTCCGAGTTTTCCGCCAAGTTGGCTGGGCTTAATCATTGTTTTTGCTCGGCTGATTTTCACACGCCTTCTTCGGAACCTTAGCGAGTGCTTGTAATTATTTATTGGACCAAGGCTTCGATTAATTGCATCTGGATCGTCCTAAAATAAGAACAAAACAAAAAAAAAAAACCTTCTGGATCCTCTGCTTTGTAATTGAGCTCAGCCCATGTCACATCCCTGAAATTCTGCCTTTTTTTTAAGAGAAAAAAACTTTAATGGCTGAGAACGAATATCGGATAAATAATTTTTTTTTATTGTGATGGGAAGTGTTTTTTAAAAATATTTTTTATTTAAAAATTTATTAAAATAAATTTTTTTAGGTTTTTTTTTAAATATTAGTACATACATCATAATTATTTAAAAATATTAATTTGTAAAACACATTTACAAGTTAACACTCACTTAAATGTCAAAATTAACTTCAAAACAACGTTCAAAGTTTGGATGGCAAATAAAGCAAGTCAATTCACTTCACCTCGTTTAAAAAATAATTTGAATTTAAGGTTTTTATTAATTAGATTCGATTTAATTTCAAAGTTAGGAGATTAATCTATCAATCCTGTTTTTTATAATTATACTGAAAGTAAATAAAATCATAAATATAACCTCCACGCATGTCCATTCTTATTATAGAAAATTCTGGTTAGGTAAACAAGCATTCACCCCTTAAGATTATCGGTAAGTATACTTATTATGGTTCGACGATTGTGTTTTTTTAAAATAAATGAGATTTTCTCGAACAAGAAAAGACCAAATCGAGTACGTGTCCAGATTGGGTTGTTTGGTTAGGAAAATTCAGGGTCACCAAGCTGGACACGTCTACTCCCCTCCTTCACCCGTCACTCGGTGAGTTGATTGCAATCTCTCTTATTTTGCACAATTTGTTACTGTTATTGCGTCACTTTCTATGTTACACGTGGGCTCTGGGTCCCGCCTTAAGGTTTTTTGACCTGATCCTTTTTATCGGTAGACCTCCTGGCACGTGTCCTGACACGTGCTGCATGATCTCATCCGATTCAAAGAGGATACATTCTAGAGAAAAGAAAGCGACAGACCTGGAAAAAAAAAAAAAAAGCTGGAGACGTAATCTTCAATAACAAGTAAATGAGCAACCCCGTTTATAAAGTAACTTGGTAATATAAATTAATTAATTGTAACGACCTTAACTAAAAAGAATAAAAATAAAAAATTGTCAGAGCACTTCTTGCCTTGGTAACTTGTTCTTCCGAGAAATAATTAAAGTCTTCCATTTTACGTAACTTGATCAAGAAAACAAATTAAGTCGCCAATGAAAAGGATACCAATTTGAAGGGTATAATTAAAATAAATTAATATTATGTAGCTAAACCATAATTTCTTTCTGGGTTTGAGGAGTAGTTGCTAAACTCGACTAAAAAATAAAATATAAATATTATTGAGTTATCATCCTAATTCTAATCATTGAAAAGGTCGTTAATATTTGCTCGGACAAGTATCATAAACATGGTTTTAGGATGGTCAAGGTGCCCGCACACCTGGTTTCGTCTTCTTCGAAGGAGGCGGTAAACTACAACTCGATTTACTTACAGAACTAAACAAACAAATCAAACCACTTGCCAAATTTCACTAAAATTGCTTATCTGGTTTGTGGGTATGCAAATTGCCATCTCGTTGAAAGCAACAGCCGGTTCATCGAACATTGCTTTTACAAATACAATTAAATTAAGATAAAGTCCCTTTTATGCTCTCTTACTTTCCAATCGTAGGTATGGATAGCATTTCAAGTTGTTTTCAACGGCGGTGAGCGAGTTTTGTCGATAGGGGAGGAGTTTTAGATCGCGGGTGCGCTAATTGTTTTTTAAAATACTTTTTATTTTAAAATATATTAAAATAATATATTTTTAATTTTAAAAATTTATTTTTTACATTACTAAATCAAAACAATTTAAAAATATAAAAAATATTAATTTAAAATAAAAAAAATATAAAAAAATTCAAATTTTCTTAAGAAATACTCTTGAAAGGCAAAATCAACCTAGCTTTAAATAAGATAATGTTAGGAACAATTTAATTGTCCTAGTGCGGTTCTAGTAAACTCCATCCAGATATTAAAAATATTGGTATCGGATTAGCTTAATCTCATCCATCATCCATCTAGTTGAACTAAAAACAACCAACAACTGGGTACGTTGTTCGGTACTACTTTATTATGATTTATGTCAGGAATAAATAAATAAAAAAACAATGTTTAAAATATGGTTAAATGCTATGTCCTATTGTCCTTTATGCCCTCGGGCTGCAAGATATTCTAGACCAGGGGTGGCAGTGGGAATAGGAGATGGTATTTGAACATTATTAAATAATTAAAGGAGCATCAAGTTATTTGAAGTTGGAATAGACGGGTCACAAGAAAAACAAAGCACGTTTTTTGTCTCTCAAAAAGGCATAGGTTTCCGGCATACCGGTGAATTTAATTTATTGTGTTTTTTTTTTTTACAGAGGACGCTTCAATAGCAAGAAACTAGGGATAGTTTTGTGTTATTTAGTTTTTTTTTTCCAAGTTTTTCTATAAATTAATTCCATGATGTTAAAGTTGTAACTATTGATATTTTATAGCTTTAAAATGAAGATATACATAAAATATGAGAAAAGCATAAAGCAAGAGTTTTTATAATTCATTGACGGGACTAAATGTGGTTTTTTTATATATATATTTCTTGTTTTTTAATGATATAAATATTGGTAAATACAACTTGAGCATCATAAACTTTCTCAATAAAATATATAATTGTTTTTATTTTTTTTATTTAAAAAAAAACCCCGTCATAATTTTAGCGTCTGGTTTTGAAAAAACATTCAAACCAGAATTCCTCCTTTTTACATTTCTCCAAAATAAAAAAATAGAATAAAAAAATTAAAAGGAACCATTCAAATCGAATCTAACCTCAAGAAAAATGACCCAAAACTCTGGATTTTCCGAGGAATGGACATATTCATTAATATTACTATCCGGAACTCATCATGACCGAATCGAATCATCATCACGAAAGTATGCACACGCGTGCGCATGCCATACAGACAGACAGAAAGAGAGCCGCATCTTTAAATTAATTAAATAGAAATTACTACATCCAGAAGACAGGGGATGAGCTAGCCAGTTTAACTAAGGGATAAATAAAACCTAATTTAACAGATTTGTTTTTCTTTGATCGAATTAAGGCCTCTTTTGTGGCTGCAGTTAAGCTGGTTTTTTTTTTTTCGAATTAGTTTTTTTAATGTTTTTCAATCATTTTTATATGGTCAAAATTAAATTTTAAAAAATAAAAAATAATATTATTTAAATATATTTTTAAATAAAAAACACTTTAAAAACCCTAATCTAATAAAATTAAACACAACAATAAAAAGTAATAAACAGTGAATTTGAATATTATCCGTACTCGAAATTACTGTTACCATGATTTTCCGCTTAGAGAAATTCTTGGCAGGATTTTTGACCGAAACGGGTTAAAACAACTTCTTTTACACGGAAATGAGAGACAGCCTCGTCAATAATAATATTTTGACTGATCGACCAAAATTACACCTCCAATAATTAAAGAAAAAAACAGAAAATTCAAGCATTTCTCCTCTAGCATGCCAACACCTTCAAATATGGTGGTGGGTTTGCATCTCACTCACTGACTCATCAGGGAGGGAGACCACAGTATTATAGTGCCCACTGGAACTGGGCATAATGGGAAAGAACATAAAAAGGAATAGATTAAAGCTAGTAAGCGAGAGATAATCTCAAGACACAGCATTACATTAATTAAAGAAAGGCCTTTCTTTAATAAAAGATTTGGATGTGTAAAGCATGTAGCAGACAGCTCTGTTCAATTTCCACATCATTCGCAATGGACAAATGTAAACATCAAATCTTTGAGAACAAACTATGCCTAAATTCCTACACCGTCTCCTTTCTTCTTTTTTTCATCAGCTTCTTTCTTTGCACCAATTATACTAAAAAAAAAATAATTTAACGTGCAAATACAAAATAATGCATAAACTCATAGCAAAATAAAATATTTCTAGATTCCCATAAAAAGGGAACAAAATAAATTGTGAAATCGATTCTAACCACTAGAGGAAGGATTGTGACTAGAATCTGTCCATGGGGGCACCGGAAAATCAGAACCACTAGCTGGATTCTGATTTTGTGGTGGCCGAAAATAACCCAACTGTTGACCAGCGAAAAGCAGAGGGAAGGAAGAAGCAGAGGGAGAAAATGTTGATGGTGATGAACCGGAAGATATTGCTGCAAGTGAAGAAACTGAAGTAGATGAAGACAATGAAGTCAAAGCTGATGATTGTAGAGAAGCCACCTGGGGATTATAAAACATAGGCTGTAACAAACTTGAAGGTTGTTGTTGTTGTTGTTGTTGTTGTTGATGATGATGAAACTCCCCTGAACTCTGCAACAACTGGGAGTACTCCCAGTAGTCCCTTATAATATCAGCTTGAGACTGAAACAATGCAGGTGCTGGCGCCTGCGGCCGCTGTGCTTGTTGCCTTGGAGATGAGATTGGCTGTAACTGAAGATGAGAAGATAGCTGTGAATGAGATATGGGAACTTGAGAAGCAGTAACATTTTGCGTTTGAGCTGGCAGCAGCCTAACATTTTCAGGGAAGTTAAGTTTAGCTCTATTTCCTCTGAATCTTAAAGCAGCATCGTCATAGGCTCTAGCTGCAGCCTCTGCAGTATCAAATGTGCCTAGCCAGACTCTTGCCGCTTTGTGTGGATCACGTATCTCTGCTGCCCATTTGCCCCATGGTCTCTGCCTAACTCCTCTGTATCTTCTTCTTTGCTCTCCAGTTTCTTCCAGGGATGCTATTTCACTTGATGGTGTTGCTGTAGTGGAGGGTGTAGTTGTGGTGGGGATTACTATAGTTGAAGCAGACACTTCTTCGGTGGCTGCAAATGGTAAAAGAAGAGAGAGTATGGACTAAGAAAGCAAACTCTTTATATATATATATATATAAAATTTGCGTATGTGTAATATTATTGCTTTAAAGTTAAGTGATTGAGATGCTAAATTCTATACCCAAGGCTATGACGCATTGTTATTGTTATTCCATGTGCTGCTCATTTCTAGATGACTGCAAATTATATTTTTTTTTTCTAAAGCAGACAAATTCAAGGATTTTGAGGGAAGTTGACAATAAAACCCACAAATACATGCAATAATAGATATGGTAGATAATATTTAGATATTTCTACAAGAAATTTGTAATATAAATTGTTATAAGAAGTTAATCAATCAACACTATACAAAATAAAAAACATTGAAAATGAATTATTGACCAAATAATTTAGGTGGACAAGTAACAAAACTCAAGTAAAATAATAGAGCTTTGACAAGAATTGAGAGAAGAATGGCAGGGGAGAAACTTCGAGGGTAAAATTAATGATCTTGATGATTCAACTTACCAGTTGCACCGGATGATGATGAATCTCCTTGTGAACTTCTAAAATCATTAAACCCTCTATAAACCCTTGGCAAAGACTCCATCAATTGCGCTGCTGCACCAGCCTCTTCTTCTCTCCCTCTCTTCTGGCCAATCCACAAACCAGAACCAGAAGTAGAAGAATAGGCAGATAAAGGAGGAGAAGCAGGAGTACTCGTATTAGAACCAGGTGCTGCCTGACCAAAATTTGATGTTATTGTTGCACCTCCTAGACCCACAGCCCCATATGATCCCCAATCACTAGTACTCCCTCTTTGGCCTGATACAACATGTGTAAGTTCTGATACCATTGACATCTCTGTTGAACTGCTGTACCCCATGAACATATGCGGTGATTGTGTTACCTCCACATGATGCTCTACTGGTTGATTCAATTGAGAAAGTATCTGTGGTGCTGTGTATGATCTCTCTTCTTGGTTATCATAGTTATCTGTTGCAGGGTACCTGGTGTACTCCCCCGGGTCTCCTCTTTGGTTCGCCACCTTCAATATGTACATGTAACTCGAACGAAAAAGCTGGGTACAGATATCAAGCCGGGTCTTTTGGATTTTTTCTTTTTTGTCAAATTGTATGAGAACCTTTTTTTTGAAGTTATAGTGAAGACAGGGGGTTATATATGAAGCAGAGAATTCAAACTTGTTCAGCCGTCACTGAAATAGTGCTAGAATATTTCTGCATCATTCGCTGAACCAGGAGCTAGCACCACCTTTGTGATAAATACGGAGATACATGTTTTCTGGGAGAGGTTTATGTAAAAAGGTTTTTGGCTTGTGAATTTTGTAACTTTTTTTTTCCCTTTAAGAGGTGGGATACAAAAAAATTAAGTACAGAATCCCGAATTTAATATCCGTTCACACATAAGATTTGACTGATAAATTTGAGGTTCTATGGAACCCCAGGGGAAAGCCATTTCAAGTTAGAACAAGTAGGAGTTTAGATAAGAAACAGAAAGCGTGTCCAAATTGAGTTCCTACAAGCATAACCGACAAGAAAGCTGATTAATTTAAGATCGGGCCTTCAGATTAATTTAAGAATAGCCCATAATTATTAGCTAGGTGGGCTGTCGAAAGGTTTTCAGCAACTTGGGCTAGAAGATGATGGCTCTTAAGTTGTTTCCAGCATTTTCCTGAGCTGTAAAAGTTGAGAGATGTCCCTGTGAACGTGGTTGAAGTTTTGAGCGGGATTGTGTAAATAATTGCTTTTGTTCTGACTTTTCATTTTGTTCAACACAAAAGCATACACCGAGTAAAACTGAGGTCATTGGATTGTAGACAAATTGTACTCTTCTGTTAGTTCCATTGGACCACAACCTTCGATA
>Ga0307515_10010978_pt1 | contig 17264 bp, 20 predicted proteins | sample 17_EM_MG_FD_194513 | JGI IMG/M metagenome (GOLD analysis project Ga0307515, IMG submission 194513) | Populus trichocarpa ectomycorrhiza microbial communities from riparian zone in the Pacific Northwest, United States - 17_EM | ecosystem: Host-associated > Plants > Roots > Unclassified | place...
GCACTACGGCGCCTCTGACGCTCAAGATCACCGCATCGACGGGTGCAACCGCGCGAATTGGCGCACCGCGCCGCGATTCGATCAACTTCGTGGGCTCGGCAAACTTCTGCCGCCCACGCTCCTAGCCACGAATGTCGCCAAGGGGGGGGCCCGACGACAGTCTGCTACCCACACAGAAGCCTGAAGAACCTGAAACATCCGGGCTAACCCAGGGCTAACCCCTCGGTCGAGGCGAGGCCCAACGGCGTGGCACCAGGCCCGCGAAGCCGGGAGGCATATCATCGGCCTCGCGGGCCTGGCGCCACACCGTTGGCCTCGCCTCACCTCGAACGTTGGGCGTCGCAAATTGCCTCAGATCGACGAGCCGATCCCGCACCGAGCTGGTCGATGGCACGCCACTCCACACCAGGGCATACGCATACTTCTGGAACCTTTCCGAGGCCGTCACTTGGGAGTCACTGCGTCTTGCCCCGCATGTCACGCTCGCCATCTCGCTCGACTAACGACGTTCGCATGCGATGCAACAGCCAATCGCCGCCGGGTTTGCGCGTCCAGGTCGCTTCGAACGTGCCTTTCAAGGTCCGGCCCTCGCCAGCGGCGTCGTTCGTCGTTTGGAGATAGGTGCCGCGCTGGCTGGCGTCGTCCTTGGTGACGGTTGTCGATGTGGCCTTGAGTTCGAATTCCACAACCTTGCTCTTCGCAAGCACCTTGAAGTAGGCGTGGATCTCGTCGCGGCCCACCGCAGGCTTGTCGCTGTCGACCGATACCTCGGCCGATGAATCGAACATCGAAACGATCTTGTCCGGCTCTTGCTGGCGCACCAGGTCGCTGTATCGGGCCAGCGCGGCTTCCACGCCCCGCTCGTCCTTGGTGTACTCGTTGTAGACGTGGCGCGCCGTGCGCATGACGACGAAGCCGCAGCCTCCGAGTTGAAACACAAGTACGCAGGCCAGAACCCGCCATGGAAATCGCAGCATGAGGGGACTGTACCTTCGCCGCACCGGCTCTCGATACGAGCGCCTGCGCCCAACCGGCCGACACGATTCTTTGCACTCGAAGCCCGGCCGCGCGGGTCAACCCGCACCGTGTGGTGTACGTTGTGCCTTCACCCGGAGCGCGAGTCCGCACCCCGGACTGCGTGACCCGATTTTCCAAGGAGCTCCTCGATGAAAAAGCTGATCATGGCAACCCTGGTTGCCGCCACCACCCTCGGCGCCGGCCTGACGCTGGTTTCCACCGCCCACGCCGCCACCGACGAACAAAAGGCCGCGGCCAAGCAGAAGTGGGAGAGCATGACCCCGGAAGAGAAGGCCGCCGCGAAGGAGCAGGCCAAGGCCAAGTGGGATTCGATGACGCCCGAAGAGCAGGCCGCCGCGAAGAAGAAGCATCCGCGCGCCGCGAAGATGGCCGAGAAGAAGAAGGAAGAGGCTGCGGCGACGCCGACGAAGTAATCGGCAGCGCGGCGGCACGGGCACAATGCGGCCCGTCATGTCGCGCCTGTCGCCCTGCCTTGCCATCTGCCTGCTTGGCGCCCTGCTCGCCGGCTGCGCTTCGCGTGCGGTCGACGTCAAACCGCTGCCGGCCAACCCGGCGGACTTCGCGGCCTGGGACTGCGACCGCATCGACGACGAACTCGACGCCGTCCAGCAGCGCGCCACCGACGTGGCCTATGCGGTCGACGAACGCGCCGGCAACAACATCCTTGCGCTCGGCATCGGCATCGGCATCTTCTGGCCGGCCATCCTGGCGATGCGCCCCGACGGCCTGGAAGCCGAAGAACTGGCGCGCCTGAAGGGCCGCTTCGAGGCACTGCGCAGCGCAGCCCGCGCCCAAGGCTGCCCGCCGCCGGCGCTGGAACTGTCGCCTGCGCGGCTGGCGGCGCTGCCGGTGACGGTCGGCGACCGCCTGGTCTACGAACAACGCTTCGGCGACCGTGGGCCGACCAGCGAATGGGTGCTCAAGGTCCACGCGCTGCGCCGCGACGAAGCGGAGTTCCGCCTCGAACGGCCTGCCAACCTCGGCCCCGCAACCTGGCGGCAGGACCTGGCCGGCAACGTCACCGCGGCACCCCCCGGCGCGCTGTACTGGCCGCGGCTGCTGCGCCGCGAACTCTCGCTCGGCCAGGTCTTGGCGGGCGAGATCGACATCGGCGGCGACCCGCTGGCCCGCGCCCGCGTGCGTGGCCAGGTGGTGGCCGTGGGTCCGCAGACCGTGGCCGAACGCCGCTTCGACGTCGCCGTCATCGAACTCTTCGGCGACGCGCAGCGCGGCGACAGCAGCACCCGGCTCGACGGCGCCATCGTCGTCGACCGTGCCAGCGGCGTGCTGCTGCGACTGGATCTGCGCAGCGCCATGGCCGGCTTCAACCTGCAGCGCCGGCTGGCGCGCGTCGAGCGCAGCACCCCGTAGCGCCACGGGCACCGCGCCCAAGATACAGATCTTTACCGGCGCCGCACGGCACCGATACGGCGGCCGCGCAGAGTCTGGGCTTCACTCGATAAACGACCCAAGGAGCCGCGATGACCGCCCTGACCCGACTCTTCAACGACCGCCCGCTGCGCCTGGTTGCCGCCACCGTGGTGCTGGCCCTGGCCGGCGGCGGTATGGCCCTCGGCGTGCAGGCTGCGGCCCCGCACGGCGGCGGCTTCGGCGGCCCGATGATGATGGGCGGCCCGGGCCACATCGAGCAGATGCTCGACGCCGTCGGTGCCACCGCCGACCAGCGCAGCCAGATCAAAACCATCATGACCGCCACCCACGCCGACATGCGTGCCCAGCACGAAGCCGGCAAGGCGCTGCGCGACCAGATGATGCAGCTGTTCACCCAGCCCAGCGTCGACGCGCGCGCCGCCGAGTCGCTGCGCCAGCAGATGCTGACGCAGCATGACCAGTCGAGCAAACGCATGATGCAGGCCATGCTCGACGTCAGCCGCGTGCTGACGGCCGACCAGCGCAAACAGCTCGGCGACCAGATGGCGCAGCGTCACGCCCTGATGGAACGCCAGCGAGCCGAACGCAACGCGCTGGACAAGCCGGCGACGCGCTGAGCGGCGATTCCGTTATCCTGAACCTTCCTGTGGCCTTCCTCCAACCGAGGCCTTCGCCCCGCAGCCCTGGCAGCGGGGCGCCCTTTGTCTTGAAGAGCGCTGATGTGACGAGCCGCCTGCTGCTGATCGACGACGACTCCCGGCTGACCACCATGGTCGGCGACTACCTGCGCCGAAACGGCTACGAGGTCGACGCTGCCGGCTCGCTGGCCGCCGGCCGCGAACAGCTCAAGCTGCGCCCCTACGACGCGCTGCTGCTCGACCTGATGCTGCCCGATGGCGACGGCCTCGACCTGACGCGCGAACTGCGCGGCGACGCGCGCACGCGGCGCCTGCCGTTGCTGATGCTCACCGCACGCGGCGAGCCGATGGACCGCATCGTCGGCCTCGAGATCGGCGCCGACGACTACCTGCCAAAACCCTTCGAGCCGCGCGAACTGCTGGCCCGCGTGAAGGCACTGCTGCGCCGTGCCGCGCCCGAACCCAGCGGCGACGAAGTGCTGAACTTCGGCCGCCTCGAAGTCGACCTCGGCGCGCGCCAGGCGCGGCTGGGCGGCATTCCGTGCGACCTGACCAGCCACCAGTTCGACCTGCTCGTGGTGCTGGCGCAAAGCCCGGGCCGGGTGCTGTCGCGCGACCAGATCATGGACGCGCTGAAGGGCCACCCGCTCGAAGCCTTCGACCGCAGCATCGATGTGCACATCTCGCGCATCCGTGCCGTCATCGAAGACGATGCGAAAAACCCCAAGCGTGTGCTGACCGTGCGCGGTGCCGGCTACGTCTTCGCCAAGAAGCAAGACGCCGACAACTAGACTTCGATGCGCTCGCTCTACCTGCGCATCTACCTGACGGTCGTTGCCGCGCTGGCACTGTTCGCGCTGGTCTCCGGCGCGGTGCTGCAGAACCACCTGGAACAAGAACGCGCGCGGGTCGAAAGCACGGCGCAGGAACGTGTCGCGGCCTGGGCCGACCTGCTGCAGCGTTCGCTGCCCGGCCCGGACGCACCAACCCTCGAGCAGGCCGCGGCGCTGCGCGACTGGTCGGGGCGGCTGCGCCTGCCGATGGCGCTCGACGACGCGCAAGGCCAGCGCATCGGCGCGTCCGACTCGTACCTGCGGCGCGAAGCCGACGGCTCGCTGGCCGGGCGCGTGCAGCCGATCCGCTTCGACGACGCGCGCACGCTGTGGGTGGCGCGCCCGTTTGCGCTGCGCATGGGCCCGGGCGGGCCCGGTGCGCCGCCGGGCAGTGTCGTCCGCGGCCAGCCGCCACGCCTGAGCCCATGGTGGCCGCTGGGCGTGCTGCCCGACGGCGGCATCGGTCTGGCGGCACTGCTGCTGGTGCTGTTCGCCGCAGTCGCCGGCGGTGCCTGGCCGGTGGTGCGCCGGCTGACGCGGCGGCTCGAATCGCTGAAGCTCGGCGTCGAGGCCTTTGGCGCCGGCCACCTGCGGCAACGTGTCTCCGAAGACGGCCGCGACGAGGTCGCCGCGCTCGGTGCCAGCTTCAACAAGGCCGCGACGCGCATCGAGGCGCTGCTGCGTTCGCACCAGAGCCTGCTGGCCAACGCCAGCCACGAGCTGCGTTCGCCGCTGGCGCGGCTGAAGATGGCCGTATCGATGGTCGAAGACGCGCCGCCGGCGCAGCGCGACGGCCTGCGGCACGAGATCGACACCAATATCGCCGAACTCGACGCGCTGGTCGAAGAGGTGCTGCTGGCCAGCCGGCTCGACGCCGCCGTCACGCTGGACCGCCAGGATCCGGTCGAGGTGCTGGCCCTGGCGGCCGAAGAAGCCGCGCGCGTCCAGGCCGGCGTGCAAGGCGCGGACCTGCGCGTCAAGGGTGACGAACGGCTGCTGCGCCGCGCGCTGCGCAACCTGCTCGAAAACGCGCGCCGTTATGGCGGCGACGATGTCGAGGTCAACGTGGCCGGCCGCGGCAGCCGCGTGGAAGTGCAGATCGCCGACCGCGGCCCGGGCGTGCCCGAGGCCTTCCGCGAGCGCATCTTCGAGCCCTTCTTCCGCCTGCCCGGCCATGCCGAGCGCGAAGGCGGCGTCGGCCTCGGCCTGGCGCTGGTACGGCAGATCGCCGAACGCCACGGCGGCAGCGTGCGCTGCGAGCCGCGCAGCGGCGGCGGCAGCTGCTTCACGCTGGCCCTGCCGGCCGCCTGACACCGCCGGCAGCGCACCGCCCATGCGCGCTGCCGCCGACCCTGTGCCGCCCGCGCTGGTACGCGCCGAACTGGCGCGCGTGCTGGCCTCGCCGGCCTTCGCCAACGCCGCGTCGCACCAGCGGCTGCTGCGCTACCTGGTCGAACACTGGCTGGCCGGCGACACCACGCGGCTGAAGGAAACCGTGCTCGGCATCGAAGTCTTCCAGCGCCCGGCCGCGCGCTTCGACCCCGGCAGCGACAGCATCGTGCGCGTCGAAGCGCGGCGCCTGCGCCAGCGTCTGGCGCGCCACTACGCGGCCGAAGGCGCGTCCGCCGTGCTGCGTTTCGAGCTGCCGCCCGGGCAGTACCTGCCACGCGTGGCGCTGCAACAGCCGATGCAGGCGCCGGCGCCGGCCAGCCAGGCCGACGAGGCACGCGAGCTGTGCGACCGCGGCGAGTTCTTCCTGCGCCTGGGCCATGAAGAAGGCTGCCGCAAGTCGCTGGCCCGCTTCGAGCAGGCGGCCGTCGTCGACCCGGCTTGCGTGGCTGCGTTCTTCGGCATCGCGCGCGCCCACGGGGCGCTCGTCGGCATGACCTTCGTCGCGCCGACGCCGGCCATCGACCACGCCGCGGCGGCGGCCGGGCACGTGCTGACCCTGGCGCCGCAGCATGCCGACGCGCTGGCGCTGCTGGCCGGCATCCGGCACCGCTACGCGCTCGACTGGCCGGGCGCGCAAGCACTGTACGCACGCGCCCTGGCCGCCGCGCCGGGCAGCGCCTTCCTGCACCACCAGACCGCGTTCTCGCTGATGTTCGTGCGCCGTTTCGACGAAGCCGACGCCGCGCTGCGCCAGGCGCGCCGGCTGGACCCGCTGCACAACGGCGTGCGTGCACATGAGGCCTTGCTCGCGCTGTACCGGCGCGACTATGCGCTGGCCGAACGCCACCTGCGCGCGCTGCTCGACCTGCAGCCGCAGGCGTTGGCGATCAGCCTGCTCGGCTACGTGCAACTGCAGCGCGGGCAGGCGCCCGAGGCGCTGGCGAGTTATCGCCAGGCCGCGGCGCTGTTCCCCCAGCTGACCATCGGCGCCATCGGCATCGCCCAGGCGCAGGCGCTGCAGGGCCAGCGCGACGCGGCGGAGGCGACGCTGCAGCGGTTGCAGGCCGAACGCGGCCCGAAATACCTGCCGCCGTACCAGCTGGCATTGGTGGCGGCGCGGCTGGGCGATGTCGATGACGCACTGGCGCTGCTGGCACGCGCCGCCGACGAACGCGACTCGAATTTCGTCTGCCTGCCGGTCGACCCCGGGCTGGACGGCTTGCGCGCCGACCCGCGCTTCATGGCGCTGGAATCGCGCTGCGGGCTACCGGGCGACCGCTGAGACCGTGCGCCGCCGCAGCGAAACCGCAATGCCCAGCAGCCCGGCGATGAACAGCACCGCGCCGCGCGGCTCCGGTACCGGCGCGGCCGCGCCGTAGAGGAACTGGATGCCGGCGACGTCGTCGGCGCCGAGCGTGCGGCGGATCGTCGTGCAACAGCCCGGGCCGACATACATGATCGAATCCGTCTCGCCGGGGCTGAGGCCGTCATCCTCCGGATGGCCGAGGCCGAGCGCATGGCCAACCTCGTGCGTCAGCAAGCCCTGAATGTCGTTCGGAAAGCCGGCGTAGGCCTGGCCTTCGACGTAACCGGGCCAGCTCGAGAAGTACGCATAGGCGTTCAGGTTGACGTCGCCGAAGTCCGAACGCTGGTCCGTGCTGGCCCAATACGCCGCCAGCGAAGACGCGCCGCCGGGCGGCTCGAAGGTGTGGCCGGCGACGGCATCGAACGGCGGCAGGAAGCCGTAGGCGCCGATGCGGATGTCGCCCACCTTGCCGGCCGTGGAACCGGTGAAGCCGATCGGCGAGCCGTCGTCGGCGACCTGCACGAATTGGATGTTGGCGGCCGCGCCCCAGGTCGCGAAGGCGGCTTGCAAGGCGCTCATGAAGATCGCCTGGCCGGTGGCCGGGTTGGCATCCAGCTGCGACCAGACCGCGCCCAGGTTGTTGCTGCCCTGCCAGAAGTCCTCGAACAGATACGGCGGTGAGTCGGGGCTGCGCACGACGCCGGTGCCTTCGGGCATCACGCTCCAGCTGACGACCGCACCGCTGCCCGGCGCCGACGAACCCCACTTGGGGTTGCCGTCGAAGGTCAGGAAGGCATTCGCGGCGCTGGTGGCCAGCCAGGCGAAGGCGGCGAGGGCAAGGCGGATGGTGGGCTGCATGCGGCCACTGTGCGGCCTGCGCCCGCGCTGCTCAAGGCGCAGGGGGTGACATGGGGGTGACACGCTGCGCGCGCAGCACGACGGCGAGGAAGGCGCTCAACGCCAGCGCTGCCAGCACCAGCCCCATCGTCGCCGCGAACCAGAAGCCCGGCGCACCGCGCAGCGCCGGGGGCACATGCCCGCCGACGTCGAAAGCCAGCAGGTAGCCGCCGACCAAGCCGACGCCCCACAGCGCCGTTGCGTTCACCACCAGCGGCACGGTCGCGATGCGCCAGGCGCGCAGCACGAAGGACGCCACGGCCTGGGCCGCGTCCGCGACGTGGAACAGCGCCACCCAGGCCAGCAGCGGCAGCGCGGCGGCCGCCACCGCGGCGTCGCGCGTGTACAGGCCGACCACCGGCTCGCGCAGCGCGTACAGCGCGCCGCCCATCAGCGCCGCAATGGCGCAGCCGATGAGCAGTCCATGCCAGCCCAGGCGGCGCGCGTCCCCCAGATCCAGCGCGCCGATGCGCTGCGCCACCAGCGTGCTGGTGCCATTGGCGATGGCCAGCGGCATCATGAACAGCAGCGAAATCAGGTTGGCCGCGATCTGGTGCCCGGCCACCGGCGTCGTGCCCAGGCGGGCGATGAACAAGGCCATGAAGGTGAAGCCCGAGACCTCGACCAGGATCGCCGCGCCGATCGGCAGACCCAGTCGCAACTGCGCGGCCAGCGCCAGCCGGTCGGGCGCGTCAAGCCCGTGGCCGCCGATCGCGAACGGCCGGTAGAACGGGTCGCGCCGCATCAGCCGCAGCGCCACCAGCAGCTGCGACCACAGCGCGATGCCCGTGGCGATGCCACAGCCCAGCAAGCCCAGCGCCGGCAGTCCGAGCGCCGGCACGCCGAAGATCAGCGCCGCCGACAGCGGCAGCTTCAATGCCAGCCCGGCCACCTGCAAGGCCATCACCGCCTTCGGCCGCGACACCGCGACGTTGAAGCTGCGAAAGACCGTGAACAGCAGCGAAGCCGGCAGCGAACAGGCCAGCGCCAGCAGGTAACTGCGGACCTTGGCGGCAACCTCCGGCGAAACCTGCGACAGGCTCAGGAACGGCGCCGGAAAGGCCAGCAACGCCATGCCGATCAGCGACAGCACGATCGCCACCCACAAGGCCTGGTGGAACTGGCGCCCGGCATCGGCCAGGCGGCCGGCGCCGAAGAGCTGGCCGGCGATGGGCCCGATCGCCATCACCACACCCATGAAGCCGACGAAGGTGGTGACGTAGGCGGCCGAACCCACCGCCAGCGCGGCCAGGTCGGTGGCCGAGTGGCGCGCCACCAGCACCGTGTCGACGGTGGCGAAGGCCAGCACCGACACCTGGCCCACAAACACCGGCCAGGCCAGCGGTGCGATGCGGCGGGCGCTGCTGCCGACGCCCGGCGTCAAGCGCCGCCCCGCGGCGCGGGCGTTGCTGCGCCGCCTTCCGGCGGCGCGTGTTCGAAGACTTCGGCCGGCGGGTGGTCGACGCCGCTGGCCTCACGCGCCCGCTCGGCGTAGCGGTTGAAGCGCCACGCCGTGCCTTCGTGCGTGATGCGGCGCCACACCGCGCGCTTCTCGCCCGGCGTCAGCACGGGCCAGTGCTGCACCTCTTCGAAGCTGCGGCCGCAACCCTTGCAGACATCGTCGCCCTGGCTGGTGGAGCAGATCGCGATGCACGGCGCATCGGGCGTGCTGGCGTACCAGGCCAGCCAGGCCTCGCGCGCCTTCTTCGGCATCGAGTCTTCGTCGGCGAAGGCCTCGTGGTAGTACACCATCAAGGCGTATACCTCGGCCAGCGCGCGCACTTCGGCGCACGCGGTGATGCCGTCCGGCGAAGGCGAACGGTCCCGCCACCAATTGATGGCGGCTTCGATGTCGGTGATGTGCAGCGCAGCCACAGGCGTCCGGAAAGCGGACGCGAAGGATAGCGCAGCGCTGCACCCGCCTATTTGCTGGCTTTGAAGGCCTCGCTGGCCGCGCGTTTGGCGCGCGTCGTGGCGCGCTGGTAGGCCACTTCGGCCTTGTTGCGCATCTCGATGGCCTTGGCCAGCGCCGCGTTGTACTTGCCGGTGGTGTAGGTGTTCTCGTTGCCGATATAGACCGACTTGCGCAACGGCGAATCGCCGAAGCGCGGCACCAGAACCGACAGGCTCGCATAGCGGATCTTCGAGCCGCTGCGCTGGCGCACCACCGGGCCGAAGATGCCCACGGGCAGGTCGCTGGTCTTGTTTTCGCTGGGCTCGCGCTGCAACCGCGTGGGAGCGGGCAGTTTGGCGATGCGTTTGAGCAGCTCCTTGGTGGCCTCTTCGAGCGCGGCGCTGGCGCCGGTGCCGTCAGGTGTGTGGTCCGAGAACAGTTTGGTGCCGCCGTAACGCAACTGCCAGCCATGCGTGGCGCGGTGGTCGATGCGTTGAATGCCTTGCGGAACGGTGAACTTCTTGCCGGTGAATATGACTACATCTCTGATTTTCATAAGGTTCCTCAAACTAAGGTCTTGCTGAACCTCCCCGCAAGACATTTTAGACCAAACCTAACTCACCCGATGAGTAGCAAGGCCAATCCGATGGCTGCCGGCAGCGCCTGCACGAACAATATCTTGCGGCTGGCGGTGGCGGCGCCATACAACCCGGCAATCAGCACGCACAGCAGAAAGAACACTTTCACGCCGAATCCCGCCGTCCCCAGGCTCAAACCCCAGAACAGGCCGGCGGCGAGAAAACCGTTGTACAGCCCCTGGTTGGCGGCCAGCGCCTTCGACGCCGCAGCGGCTTCCTTCGTCTGCCCGAACGCCCTCAGCCCGGCCGGCTTGTCCCACAGGAACATCTCCAGAACGAGGATATAGACATGCAGCAGGCCAACCAGGCCGACCACGACATTCGCGAGCATGGACATTCGTTTTTCTCCTGCGACAGACGGTGCCGCTTGTACCGGCAATCGTATCCGCCCCGGCCGCAGTTTCAGAGCATGAAACGGTGCGCTAGCATGCAGCGATGCTGATCCATCACTCGCTGCTCGCCTTGCACCTGCTGGCCGCGGCCTTCTGGGTCGGCGGCATGGCCACGCTGCAGAGCGCCGTGCGGCCGGCCATCGCGGCCAATCTGCCCCAGCCGCCGCAGCGGCTGGCGCTGATGGCCGGCGTGCTGCAGCGCTTCTTCTTCGGCGTCACGCTGGCCATCGTGGCGCTGCTCTGCAGCGGGCTGGCGATGGTGCTGCTGTCCGGCGGCTTTCGTGCGCAGCCGCCGAGCGTGCACGCGATGCTGCTGCTGGGCCTGCTGATGATGGCGCTGTTCGGCCATATCCGGCTGGGTCTGTACACGCGCCTGCAGCGGGCGATCGAGGCCGCGGCATGGCCGACGGCCGGCGTGGCGCTGAACGGCATCCGGCGTCTCGTCGGCGTGAACCTGGTGCTGGGTGTCGTGGTGTTCGTGGTCGCGCTGCTCGGCCGGGTGCCGTAGCCGGCACGGCAAAGCGTCAAGCGCGCCGGTGCACGCGGCGCGGTGCCGGCGGTGCCGGGCGTGGCGGTGCGGCCAGCGCCAGCAGCGGCGCTTCGCCGGCAAGCCAGCGGCGGATGTTCAGCGCATCGAGCGCCCGCCCCGACGACGCCGCTGCGCCAATCAGCACGACGATGACGGTGCGGCCGGCGGCGCGCAGCCGCATCGTCAGGCAGCGGCCGGCGTCGTTGGTGAAACCGGTCTTCGATGCCAGGATCTCCCAGCCGGCGTTGCCGACCAGGCCGTTCGTGTTGCGCACCGGCCACGGCTGGCCGTTGACCACGGTGGCATAGCCGCGCTTGCTGGTGATCTGCCCGATCAGCGGGTAGTCCTGCGTCGCCTGCAGCACCTTGGCCATGTCCAGCGCGCTCGAATGGTTGTTCGGCGACAGGCCGGTCGGCTCCTGCAGCACCGTGCTGTCCAGCCCCAGCGCCTGGATCTTGCGCTCGGTGGCCTGGACGAAAGCCTCGAAGCCGCCCGGGTAGGTGCGCGCCAGCGCGGCCGCGGCGCGGTTGTCCGAAGCCAGCAGCGCCAGTTCAAGCAATGTGCCGCGCGTCACCACCGAACCCACCGGCAGCCCGGAGCGGGTGTGCTTGATGCGGTCCATGTCGGCCACGTCGATGCGGATGCGTTCGTCGGCGTCCAGCCGTGCGTCGAGCACCACCATCGCCGTCATCAGCTTGGTCAGCGAGGCGATCGGCGCCGCCGTTTCGGCGTCCTTCTCCAGCAGCACCTCGCCGGTGCTTTCGTCGACGACGACGACGTGCGCCGACTCGAACGACACCGCAGCCCGGCTGGCCGAAGTGCCGGCCGCCAGCAGCAGACAGAGGAAGAGGCTCTTGAACACGCGATGCGGCCCGGTGGCGAAAGGCGAACGCCCGATGCGCTCTCCACGGCTTCTTCGGCCGTCTCGCCGACAAGCTGACAGGCACCCTCGGCGAAAGCGAGAAATGCGTCGCGGAAATCCGGTGCCGCGCCGTCGCTTCGGCGCGTTCCACGCCGAAATGCGCGAGGGAATGAGCCGGTTAGTTCGTGCTGCTGGCCTGCATGCGCTGGACCATCAGGTCCAGGCTGATCATCGCGGCCACGCTGAGCGCGATCAACAGCACCAGCGCCGGCAGGTCGACCGGGCGCAGCAGGCCGGGCAGCATGGCGAAGCGGTTGCTCGTCGTGCACATCACATCGGCGGCCAGCATGCCGGTGTAGTGCATCGTGCAGACGGCAGTGGCCATGACCAGTGCCGCGGCGACGCGGTGCGTGCGCTTGCTGGTGTTGAAGGCCAGCCACAAGGCCGCGGTGGCCGCCGTCATTGCAATCAGCACCGACAGGCCGACGACGCCGTAGTCCCATTCGAAGAAGCCGTAGAAGCGCATCGAATACATGCCGAGGTAATGCATGACGGCCACGCCGATGCCGGCCAACGGGCCGGCCACCAGCAGGCGCCGCCACGTCACCGGGCCGGCAGCCACGTAGCCCAGCGCCAGCGAAGACACGAGCACCGCCGCCACCAGCGAGACCATGGTCTCGAGCCAGCGATAGCCGACGCCGAGATCGACCTTCCACGCCAGCATGCCGATGAAGTGCATCGACCAGATGCCAACGCCGCCCAGCGCCAGCCCGGCCAGAAAGACATTGAAGCGGTTGACCTGCTGGCCGGGCTTGCGTGCCGCGCCGGCGGCGGCCAGCGCGGTGAAGGCACCGATCGCCGACACCAGGAACGACAGCGCCACCAACAGCGGTGAATAGCTGACGGGAATCAACTCAGGTGTCATCGAAAACTCCCCCTGGCATGCTTGAGTCGGTGCCGATCTTCGCGGCTGGTTTCAGCCTAGCATGGCCGGCTTCGCCACGCAGCCCCGTAGTCGCACGGGGCAGCGGGCCGCGGCGACCAGAATGCAATGCGAAAGGCCAGACATGATCATCGAGTCACAACACGACCTCACAGCTGCGGTGCTGGCCGAGTTGCAGCGCGCCGACGACCCGCGCTTCCGGCAGATCATGACCGCGGCCGTGCAGCACCTGCACGCCTTCGTGCGCGACGCGGCGCTGACCGAAGCCGAGTTCCACCAGGCCTGCGCCCTCGTCGCCCGCCTCGGCCAGCTGACGACCGATTCGCACAACGAGGTCGTGCTGGCCGCCGGCTCGCTGGGTTTGTCGTCGCTGGTCTGCCTGCTGAACAACGGCCAGCGCGGCCAGACCGAAACCACCGCCAACCTGCTGGGCCCGTTCTGGCGCACCGACTCGCCGGCCACGCGCAACGGCGAATCGATCGTGCGCTCGCCGACGCCGGGCGCGCCGATCTTCGTCAAGGCCTGGGTGCGCGACAGCCAGGGCCGGCCGGTCGAAGGCGCCGAGGTCGATGTCTGGCACAGCTCGGCAGAAGGCTTCTACGAGAACCAGGAACCGGCGCAGGCCGACATGAACCTGCGCGGCCGCTTCATCACCGACGCGCAGGGTCACATCGCCTTCAGAAGCGTCAAGCCGGCCGGCTACCCGATCCCGGTCAGCGGCCCCGTCGGGGCGCTGCTGCGCGCCCAAGGGCGGCACAACATGCGCCCGGCACACATCCACTTCATGATCTACAAGCCGGGCTTCAAGACGCAGTATTCGCAGGTCTATTCCAGCGACGACCCGCACCTGGACAGCGACGTGCAGTTCGCGGTGACGAAGACGCTGGTCGGGCACTACGTGCTGCACGCCGGCGAGCCGGCGCCGGCCGACGACATCACCGGCCCGTGGTACACGCTGGACCAGCACTTCGTCATCGAGCCCGGCACGGCGCAGCGGCCGCGGCCGCCGATCACCGGCAAGGCCGGCGGCGAGCGGCCGACCTTGACGGTGCTGCAGCGCAAGCCTTGACGGCCGCGCCGCTACGCTGCCCCGCCGGGCATCAGCCGCGCGGGCGCACCGGCCGGCCGCTGTCGGAGATGTAGACCTCGACGCGGCGGTTCAGCGCGCGGTTGGTATCGGTCGAGTTGTCGGCAATCGGATAGTCCTTGCCGTAGCCGATGCTGTTCACGCGCTGCGGCGTCACGCCCAGGCCGATCAGCGCGGCCGCCACGGCTTCGGCGCGGCGCTGCGACAGCGTGGCGTTGTAGGCCTGCGAGCCGATGTTGTCGGTGAAGCCTTCGATCAGCACGCGCCGGTCCGGGTACTGCTGCAGGAAGTCGGCCAGCTTGCGCAACGACGCCTGCGCCGTCGGCTTGATCTCGGCCCGGTTGAACTCGAACAGCACGTCGCCCAGCGTCACCAGCATGCCGCGATCGGTCTGCTGCGCCTGCAGCTCGTTCAGGCGTTGCTGCAGCAGTGCGTTCTGCTGCTGCGCGTCGGCCGTGGCGGCCTGCGCCGCGACGGCCTGGCCTTCGGCGCTGTTCGCGCGCTCTTCGGCGGCCGACGCACGTTCGCGCGCGGCGCCGGCCTGCAGCTGCGCGTTGGCCGCGGCCGACTGCGCCCGTTGCGCTTCGTTGGCCTTGATGTCGGCGCGCGCCTTCTCGCGGTCGACCTCGGAGCCGCGAATCGACTCTTCGCTGCGCTTGGCCTGCGCGACGGCCAATGCCGCGCGCGCCTGGCGGTCGGCGATGTAGGCCGCGCTGGACACTTCGGACATGGGCTCGCGCTTGGCCAGCAAGGTGTTGGCCCGGTTCAGCGAATCGGTCGCTTTTTTCAGTTCCAACGGTGCGTTGGCCAGAACGCCGGGGTCGAGTTCGGCGCTGTGCACGACCGAGCGGGCTTCGACCAGCGCCGGCGGCGGCGAAGGCGGCGTCGAGGCGCAGGCGCCGAGCAACGCCGCCGTGGCCAGGGTGATGGCGGTAAGCGGGTACTTCATGGGGAATCCTTTCGATGTCGTTGGACGCAGGCGAAAGCGCCTATTGCGGGTCCTGCTGGTCCATCTGCTCGCGCAGCTGACGGATGCTTTCGCGCACCTCGGTCAGTGCACGGTCGGAGCGCGATGAACGGGCCTGCGCTTCAGCCAGCGAGGCGTCGGCCGCGGCCTGTTCAGCCAGCTGGCGCGCCTGCTTGTAGTCCTTGCTGGCCATCGCGACGTTGGCGCGATCGATCTTGTCGCGAGCGGCCGACAACTCGAGCGGCGCTTCGGCTGCCGCCGGGCCGCTGGCCCGCTCCACAGCCGCGCGGCCAACTGCCATTTGCTCGCGCGGCGGCGTGGTACAGGCGCCCAGGCATAACAAGGCCGCCGCAGCAGCGGCGCTGGGCCAGAACAGCCGGGTTCGGGGGCTGGATGGATTTCTCATGTCGGCTCCTTTTGGGTGATGCACGTCGCCCGAATGGGAATGCGATGGCGGGTGCGAGGCCGGAATCAAAGGGACACAGAGTTAGTTTTCGGCGATCGGCAAATGAACAGGTATCGGCCGCTTGCGCGACGGTCCGTCGGACGCGGACTACAGCGGCGGCAGCGGCACCTGGATGCACTTCGTTACCTCGGGCTTCAAATGGCCGCGGAATCGCCGGCCCCGCTGCGGCGTAAGCACTCAGGTACCAAACCAACCTTCCAGGAGCGACACAAGATGTTGAAGAACACGATGACAAGGCTGCTCTGCGCAGCCGCACTGGCCGGCGCGCCGACGCTGGGCCACGCGCTCAGCGGCATCACCGATACCGCGAACGACTTCCTCGCCACCTTTGCCGGCAGCAGCAGCAGCGCGGACCTGGACGTGATCAGCGCGACGGTGCTCTACGACTCGACGACCGATCTCTTCAAGCTGACCGCCACGATGAGCGGTGCCATCGGCAGCACGCCGACCGGCTTCTACGTCTGGGGCGTGAACCGCGGCGCCGGCACGGCCGGCTTCGCGGCCAACGGCATCGACGGCGTGCGCTTCGACCGCGTGGTGTTCTTGCGGCCCGATGGCACCGGCGCGGTGGGCGGCGTCGGCAACCTGCCGGCCGGCTCGGTGACGATCGCCGGCAACACCATCACCGGCGTGGTCAGCGGCTCGCTGCTGCCGTCGACCGGCTTCGGCAAGATCGACTACACGTGGAACCTGTGGCCGCGCGACGGTGCCTTCAGCGGCTTCGCGGCGATATCCGACTTCGCGCCCGACAACGCCAACTTCACCAGCACGCCGGGCGTGGTGGCCGTTCCGGAGCCGGGCAGCTATGCCCTGATGCTGGCCGGGCTGGGCGCGGTGGGCTGGGCAGCGCGCCGCAAGCTGCAGCGCTAGCGGTCGCCGGCGGGCGTGGCCAGGAAGCTCGAGACCCGGCCGCTGCCGTCGATGTACCAGCCGACAATGCGGCCGTCGTTGGTGATGCGGTATGGGTACGAGCCGTAGGCGGCGTCGGGTGGCGAGACCGGCTGGAACTCGCCGCCGCGGTAGAGGAAGCCCTTCAGCACGTAGTCGGCGGGGTCCTGGTAGAAGCCGACGATGTCGCCGCGGTCGTTGATGCCCATCAGCTGCGTGTACGGCGATCCCGGGTAGTCCAGCGTCGTGACGCTGCCGTCCCGCGCGCGAACGAAGCCGTGGTAGATCAGGGCCGCATCCGCATAGACGCCAACCGCGACCAGGGCCTTGTTGACGCCCCAGGCGATCGTCAAGCCGGCGGCCCCGGGGGCGTCGAAGGTCGTGTAGCCGCTGCGCTGGCTCCAGAGATAGGCCGACGTCGTCAGGATTCCCAATTCGTTGCGGTCGTGGTCGTACGCGCCAACGACGCGATCGAAATCATTCAGGCCGTAAGCGCGCGTGTCCACCGCACCTGGAACGGCCAGCGTGGTCTTCTGCGTGCCGGCCACCCATGAAGCCACCGTCGTCAGATCGCGGTGCGCCACGTTGGTGACCATGTGCCCGGCGTCGTTGATGTCGTCGAAGCTGTACGCAGCCGGCTCGAGCGCCGGGTAGGTGGTGTAGGTACCTTCCTTGAACGTGAAAGGTCGGATCAGCACGCTGCGACCCTGCGGCTGCTGGTAGCTGCCGACCACCACGCCGGCTTCGTTGATACCCGACGCCTGCGTTGACAGGCCGCCTTCGACCCGAATGCTCACGTAGCCGTAGTCGGCGGCCCAGGCCACGGCGCCATGCAGGCCCAGAGCCGCCCACAACAGCGCCTTGCGATATCCAGCCATGCCATGCCCTCCAAGGTGATTACCAGTCAACGCTTGTTCAGCCGGCCGAAAGGATATCGAACACCGAACCGGTCGTCATGTCGGGCGCGGTTCAGCCCTAGGAGCGTGGGCGGCAGAAGTTTGCCGAGCCCACGAAGTTGATCGAATCGCGGCGCGGTGCGCCAATTCGCGCGGTTGCACCCGTCGATGCGGTGATCTTGAGCGTCAGAGGCGCCGTAGTGCCA
>Ga0307515_10010979_pt1 | contig 17263 bp, 12 predicted proteins | sample 17_EM_MG_FD_194513 | JGI IMG/M metagenome (GOLD analysis project Ga0307515, IMG submission 194513) | Populus trichocarpa ectomycorrhiza microbial communities from riparian zone in the Pacific Northwest, United States - 17_EM | ecosystem: Host-associated > Plants > Roots > Unclassified | place...
TATATGTTGCGTGATGAGTTAATTTAGTAATTAAAAGAGATTTCATATGTTGTCAGAGTAATTATTCAAAAAGTAAAAAAAATAAAAAAACCATAAAATAGACCTCTCATGCTTATTCTCACACAATTAATTTAATTTAATTAAAAAATATTTTTAGCCCTTTTAGGGTGGATCTGAGGAGACAGCACAATGAACGTATTAGGTGTTTCTCAAGGAAGGAAAAAAGTAGAGATTTGCAGTCCATATAGGCCAAGTAAAAAACGATCAGGAAAACACACACCCGACAATTTCGGCAGCTAATAAAAATTAGTTCGATCACTTAAGAAACCGGAACACCTAGTCCACATGTAAAAGTATTGTTTTTTTCTTTGTGTTTTTTTCGACGGCAACCGAAGGATGCTGGTGGGTTTGACATGCAGGGCTCAAGTTTAAGAAATCACGAAGCATTAAAAATGAGGCAAGAATCAAGAAGCGTCAAACCAGGCATGGCGTGCAGTGCATGTGAATGGTCCATCACAGAGGCCTCCCAGAACATTATTAGAATAGGCAAATGATTAGAGCGACCGGAGAAAGATAATGATGTTGCATCAATCTCTAGGCCTCGGCCTGTAATGGTGTTGGGTTTTGGATTTATGCTAGGGCACGTGATCAGCCCGTGAAATGAAAAGATCACAAGGGAGTATAAGGACAAAATAGGAAGGAGCGCCATCGCTAACAGGTCTTCTGATCATGGCCCCTTTCAGGTTTCCCGAGATGCAATCTCATTTGCTTGCCACCTGGTCTATCATCCATGTGTGTGCCTCCCTCCCAGGAACTCCAGGGGGGAAAAACTGGTTTTCATTGTATTATACAGTAACATCCACACTTAAACGTTCTTAATTATTTGCCATAGCATCCTTCTATGCAAAAATAGAGGTATAATTTATTAAAATTGTTTGGGGTAAATTAAAATATAAGAAACTAGAGAGTAAAACATGGAGCAATTTCATTACCTTCACGTACGTGATCTACCATCAATAAAAAGCAGAATAAGTTTTTCTATTAACGGTTGATTAGCTAATTAATACCATAGCAATCATTCAGGCCTTGTAAATAAAAATAAAAAGCATTTGATAGCAATGAATGTATAACTCTCCAGACATGTGATTTCCTATTACCAATTTTCATGCACAGATTTTTCTGTTTTAGACTTAAGAATGTATCTAGCTCTTAAGATTGTTATTTGGCCTCTCAAACCAAATATAAAAAATTAGCAATATTTTTTAATCTTTTCTCCTTTTAAAATAAAATAGTTTTTTTCTCTTGCCAATGCTAACCAGATGAATTAAGAAAATAGCCATCATTAATGTTTTTGTATTAACGCATCAATGTTGATATGAAAGCCTGTTTAAGATCCGATGGATAGAAAATAACATGATCGATCTGGAGGCATAGAAGCTGAGATGATCATTGATTTTACACTGTGCATGCTATGCCAGGGAGTGCTACAGGCAGTGAGGCCAATTGCCCACCGTGTAAATAATTCGGGCTGCATATCGGTGGTACCATGTCGGGCATCCTTCTAAATCAGATGATGTAGTAATTGCTTCCAACTTTTCCATGACAAAAACAACGGTACAGCATAATAATTTAGGTAGTTTCCTTTTGTCACTTTTAGTCGAATAAATCTACGCCCTCCGAGCTATTTGATCTATCATGGTCATATTCGGTAAGATGGAAGCCTGTTGGGTTGGTCTGAGGTTTCTAAGCACATCACGGACAACACCAATGAGATACAGGCTATAACTGCACCCGCCTTTAATCAACTATTTATCAGAAACTACACCCGTTCGATGCTGTTTCGGCTAGCTGGGGACAACCTATTCTACTTTAACTCCAAACCCAAGTAGAGGAGGCCTGTTCTAATTTGCAAACCCAAGTAGATTAGGATCCCAATCTACTTGGGCTCGGAAATGGTCCTAATCTACTTGGGTTTGGAGATTAGAACAGGTTAAAAAACTTGATACTCTCGAGCCCTAGTTACGGAGTCTGCTTAAATTAATTCACAAGTATCTTAACATATAAAATGAAGGATTTTGAAAAAAATAAACGAGAAATTAATTGAACCAATTTATGGCAGGGAGAGAATCGAAAAAAAAAATCGAGATTAGTGATACATGAAGGGTATATTTGTCAACTCAGTGAGTATGCTCTTAAAATCTTTAAATCCAATAATACTAAACATTACTGAAATAATTTGGAGGTAGATTCTTGATTTTTCTGTTTTAAAGGGAATACTCAAAATTAACTACTAATCGTTTCTTCAATCTAATTCCCAACATGAAGCATGTCGATCCAAACACTCCCTAATACTTTCAACTTGAGGGTTAAATGCTGGTGTGGTAATATCTCACGATACGTGGGACTCTCGAAGCATGTTTTTGCTATTAGTAGAAAGGCATGTAAGGCTGGCAGCATCACACGTGTACATAACGGTTGGTGTTTGTACGAGGCTCCTGCCAGATGTCTGTTCCCATCAGACCACGTGGCTCCACAACAACATGGATCACAAGTTCACAACTTTTCTGCACCTAAACAAAAAGCAAAATACGATCGTAATCAATGTCCAAAACATTCACGAGTCATTTCGTGTGCACTTGGAAAACTAAATCCATGCGTTTTTTTATTTATTTATAGATTTTCGATAAATTTTGGAAACCTTCTCTCCCACAAGATCACTTCCAATTTTTTTACGATGACAAAAATCTCATTTCATAATATTAGAAAGTGTGTGTGTATATATATATATATATATATATATATATGTGCCAATAAATTTGTGTCAAAGAATTGCTTGTCCTTTGTATTATAGTCTTTCATGCATAATCTAATGTTATCTTCACCACTTTCCTCTGGAGGAGGTAAAGAAATGGAAAAGGAAAAATGTTGCAATCCAATGTGGTGATCGAGCCTGCTCAATTAAAATCCCAAGTGGCATTCAAGAACAACCATGAACTTTCAATTTTTAGCCACCAACTCTAAAAGATTCTTTTTTTTTTTTTCACGCAAGCATCATGCATGGCCGGAAACCTTTAAGTCGTTCAAATATCTTGCACACGCAAACCCCCGGTTTTAACTGTAAATTAATTAATTATGTCACTGTTGAGATTTTCTAAGCTTATAGAATTTTATTTAATTAGCTTAGTTGTTTTAATTAAGTGCAATATTTTCTTTAGATTCAATTTCTAGAATTAGTGAGCTTTGTTTAATTTTATTACGTAATTAGAAATGATTTTAGGATTTATTTTATTTTATTCGGTTTCCTTCAATAGTACTAGGGTTTTTTCGCTCTTATATGAAATGATACAATTAAGCTGTTTATATTGTTTAAGGGTTTTGACGTGGCGTCAATCTTGAGTCCCAGCACCCACAGCCACGAATTGTAATCATGGCAACCAATTACTCAGGTTTGTGGCCTATAAATACAACGATTATCTTCGCATTTCTTTGATCCTTCAAGCTAACAAAAAAATAATCAATATCCTCCGAACTCGGGTCTCCATGGATAAGCAGCAGCTTGTTCTTGGCTTTTTGAATGCCTATTTTCTATTTTATTCACTTGCCCTTGTGCACGGTGACAGTGTCACTTCGTGTGACCAGACCCCATTTCCTGAAGCATGCAACTATTTTATCGACACCAATATCTCTAAAACCCCACCGTTATTTGCATTACGCGACCAATCCTTGTCGATAACTATGAACAAAGCCATAGAAGCTCACCAGATGGTGTCATCTATGGAGTTGAGTTCATTTAATCAACAGGCCAAGTTGGCATGGGATGATTGTTTAAAGCTATACGAGGATACGGTCGATCATGTTAACCGTTCAATGAGCTCTAACAATCTAGCTGACTCTCAAACTTGGCTAAGTGCAGCCATTGCCAACCAAAGAACATGCGAGAATGGCTTTATTGACTTTAACATTGTCTCTTATTTAGAATCCCTTCCAAATATGCTACGCAACTTCACCAAATTGCTTAGCAATACACTTTCCCTAAACAAGGCCATAATCTCCTCAACACCTATACTACTTGATACCAAACAAGATGGTGGCCGCCGAAGATTGCTTGTTGATGGATTCCCATCATGGGTTCCGGCTAGTGATCGAAAGCTTCTGCAATCAAATGGCCGGGCTGCACCAAAGGCTGATATTGTAGTTGCCCAAGATGGGTCTGGTGATTACAAAACCATATCCGAGGCAGTGGCTGCATCTGCTAAGCTTAGGAGCGGGACTAAGAGTAAGAGATTTGTTATATACGTGAAAGGGGGTGTTTACAAAGAGAACGTGGAGATTAAGAAGTCGATGAAGAATTTAATGTTCGTTGGAGATGGAATTGATGCTACAGTCATTACTAGTAATAAAAATACCCAAGATGGCACCACAACTTTTCGCTCCGCAACTGTTGGTGAGTTTTCTTTACTTACACCATCAATTATTAGAAACCAATTAAATTATAATCATTTAGAATTGAAACAACTTTCATACAAAATTGTATGTACTCTTCAATTTTGATAAACACCGGATCCTCTATGCTATATATGTATGAACGTACGCGTGCTTATGTAGATTTTGATTATTTATAATATTCTTTAATTCACATATATAGTACTAGATCTTGTAAAGTATTTTATTTTAAACGTTATATTGACGAATTTAGAGCTCAAAGCGCGCATCTAAATCTAATAGGTCAACAATCCAAAGATCGAGGAAACAAATTCACTTTTGCAATTGACCTCACATGTATATATTATCACATCATTGGAAAGAAAACTTGTTATTGGGGATAATTAATGTATCCACCATAAATTATAATTAACTATATTTTTATTGCATGGCTAGACAAAGCACAATGTTGAAAAAAGAGAGAAGAGAAACTTATGATGATGTTTATTGCTCACGTTGATCTTCATGACTGATCCCAGGTGTTTCTGGTAAAGGCTTCATTGCCAGAGACATAACATTTGAAAACACTGCCGGACCACAAAAACACCAAGCAGTAGCCCTGCGATCTGGTTCCGATTTCTCAGTTTTCTATAGCTGTAGCTTCAAGGGCTACCAAGACACCTTATACGTGCACTCCCAGCGACAATTCTACCGGGATTGTGACATATATGGAACTGTAGACTTCATTTTCGGTGATGCTGTTGCTGTTTTGCAGAACTGCAACATATATGTTAGGAGACCGATGAGTAAGCAAACGAACACTGTCACTGCACAAGGAAGAACTGACCCTGATGAGAACACAGGAATAGTAATTCATAATTCAAGGGTTATGGCAGCTCCAGACTTGAGACCAGTGCAGGGTTCATTTAAGAGTTATTTGGGGAGGCCATGGAAGAAATATTCAAGGACTGTGTTCTTAAAGAGCAATATAGATGGACTTATTGACCCTGCAGGTTGGTTACCATGGAAGGGTGATTTTGCTTTGAGTACTCTATATTATGGTGAGTATATGAGTACTGGGAGCGGAGCAAGCACCAAAGGGAGGGTTAAGTGGCCTGGATATCACACAATCACAAGCCCACTGGAGGCTGGAAAGTTCACTGTTGAGAACTTTTTGGCCGGGAATTCTTGGATTTCGGCTGCCGGAGTGCCCTTTGAGTCTGGTTTATAAGAGAGGAAATTTGTCAATTGTGATTGAACAGTGACCTCAAGCTGGGGCAATTTCCACGTATAGCTAGCTATCTAGTGGTATAGTTTATGTGATGGTTTTTCCTTTGTATTTATGGATATGTGATATCAATTATCACAGGACAAGGATATATATATATATATATATTCAAGACGATTAAGCCTTGATACCGTTCTATTTCCTGTCATTATTTAGCGAGTCCTCTTAATTCTCTTGAATCTTTAACTGACTATTACTGATGCACGAATTAATTAGTTTTTTTTATATATATATAGCATATCGTTGGATCGATGTTAGGTTTCAAGAGTTATATGCAAGCCATAAAGTAAATTTTATCTCAAAAAAACTTAAATGAGACATCCATTCTAGATTTTATATGCCAGTCTCTTTTAATATTTTTATATTCATTGAGATTAGCTCCCTAATATTCTCTCGTTTAATTATTCGAAGTGATAATGATTTCTCTTTTCTAATAATTAATTTAGAAGACTATTTTTAAGAATTAAATTAAACAAGCATGTCTGTAAAAAAAAAAAAAAAAACCCACCTCTCCTCACGTTTTGCGCTCCTTATCATCCAATTTAATTGATACTGTTTTCCTATAAAGTTAGGTAATAATTAAAATCTGAATTCTTTCACGAAGTCTCTCTTTGATTTAAACATAGAGTGAGGACCAAACAAACTCTAAACCAACTATGGGTGGGGTGATTCTCGAACATCAAAACAAGCCTCTTGAATACTTAGATAGTTAGATACGCGCGTTTAGATATACATAACGTCGTCAATGCAAAGCCCCCACTAATTTTCATAAAATAGTGTACCTGTGATTACATACTACATATAGTAACTCGATCTAACCTATATGAAATGTATCAATCAGGTAAATAAACTTTGTTGTGCAAAATAATTCATATGAAATACAACCAATTTATTTGTCGTAATCAATTATTGTATCTGAAAAATATTTTGATTATATCCATCTATGTAGACTTTCAAGACTAGCCGATGCATGATCATGGAAGCACAAACATATTTGGTCTTCATAAAGTTCAGCATGCCGCATGTCCAATGAGATTGGAATCGGATCTCTTAGTTGAATATCGACTACTTTTATTTTAATGGATGGATTAAATTGTTGAGAGAGCTAGGGACTAATAATAATAATAATAATAATTCTCGTCCTTATCTGTATTATATAGATGCCAAAGCAAGCAAAGTCACATGAAAAACCCTGGAATTAAAAGCAAAGCGAATCGGGGGTTATAAAATTCCGTCAGCCAATCTCAATTAATAACGAACTACGTCAACAGTAGATAAACGTTAATTAAGAAATATTGAAGGGGGGTAATAACAGAATTATATGTTAATTGAAATTGAGTGGCAGCAAATTTATAATTTGTGAGCTTATAAGAGTAATCCTGTAGCCATATATATACATATATATATATAGAGAGAGAGAGAGAGAGAGAGATAGGGAGAGGTCTGTGGACAAAATTGAATAAAAACTAGCTTTAGAAGAAAAGTGATCTTACGTCATCAAAGAAACTTAAGGAGCGCAACGTGACCACGGGCCAGCAACAAAAATAATAATTATTAAGTTTGTATTATCACTATTTTTTAAATGATAAGTCTCCATTATTAAAATGTTTATTCGAGCTTGGTTCAAATCAGAACGTAACGCGTGCATACTCGTGTTGAAAACCGCAGGTCAAGACATCAACAGGCATCTTTCATGCTTACAAGCTCCAAAACAGCAGGGCACCACATCAATGACAGCCAGTTTCCGCATTAATCCCCATATTACATGTAGGATAACATGAGAAGAGTTGGCTTATTTATTTTGAACGTCAAAACTTTGACTTCGGTAAGGCAAAAAAAGGTAAAGCATATTTGGTATACTTAACTGGGTTTCTTATAAAAGTTTGATCACATAAAAGCACGGCTTATGAAGCATGCACTTTCCATGTTCAAGGCGATCAGTCCCCACCGCTGCGCATAGCAGTGAAAATCTATGTAATGACAGTTGGTGCAGATCGGCCAGTGAATTCCTGCATCTTAGAAAGACCAAGAGCAACTGCCACCTGCAAAGAGGCCCATAAAAATCAGCCTCAATAACCGATGAGATGGGTGATGGACAATAAACAACAGATGAGATATGGGATAATACAAGAGGAGCAAGTGCATCTTGAGAATCTCTTCCAGTTTTTGATGGATCTTTTTCGTATTGCTCAATGTAGAGCCTGATGGTTGCACCTTCTGAACCAGTTCCTGAGAGGCGGAAAACCTGCACCAATGTTCATGGAGAGGATGGATCAGTAAATTCTTTACTTCAAACAGGAATAATATGTAACGATTAAATAATTCGGGGTATTCCAGGTTAATCAAATAAAAAATACTCTGAAATGGATGCCTGAGCTTCACAAAAATTATTAATTCCTTAGAGGTACAACAACAAAAAAGCAAGCAATTGCAATGCAAACTGCCAAGGATAAACACAATCAAAGTAGACTTCAAACAAAAGCACATTAGCTCAGTCCCATTCCAAAGACCTTACTCAAGCTGAAAGCTTTGCAAACAAGAGAATTATCTTACCAGTCTTGAGCCATCCTCGAACAAGTATCGAATACCCTGGTGTTTTGAAATAGAACCATCAATAGGATCTTTGTATTCAAACTCGTCAGCATGAACAACCTTTGACACATCTGATCGTATCCCACCGACAATCCTGTATAGATAAACAGCACAGCCTCCTCAATTATTTGATTAAAACAAAAAATATGGATGATACATAAATTAATCATTATTCCTTTTGGTTTGTATCATTTTTTAAAGATTAAGCTATTTTGAAAAAACTTCGGGCCATTAATTAAATGATATTAGGCTCTTTTTTCCTTCTCTTGAAATCATTATAGATTAGTAAAAAGATAAATTATTCAGGAAAAACTGACTAAATCAATTTAGTGATCAAGTGGGCAGCAAAAGAGTGATTCGAATTGAGTACTAATGCTAAAAAAATTCATCAAATCTAAGTCAAAGGCAGTCTACTCCAGCTCCACTTATGTCAGAGATGTCAGCTCCACTTTTGTTGCGAAGTTTCTAGTCCATGTCACCAACAGCATAGTGATAACCACGTAAGACATTTATATTTTCTTCAGGTTGAGACAGATATAAACTCCAGATAACGGGCACAGTGGCACTGGTAACCCTCCATTGGTTCTTCTCTGCAGGGGCAGCACTCGTGTGCTTTGAGGTGGCCATAATCCCCACCCCTCACCAAACAGAAAAACTGGGTTAAGCTCTAGCTCCAACCCTGCATCTCTACAAGTTTCCCCAGCCTTCATCATCTTATCATGGCCACGTTAACCCCATAATTTGTGCATTTCTCTCTCCCTTCTATTGCTTTTAGCCATTTAATGCACCGACTCCAAATTTATTTAGAGCTTTTACTCTCTTATTTTTCATAAACAAAAAGCCTAAAATAATCATGTTTTTATAACTAAACCAAGTTTGTATAAATAATTAACACAAATCATGCTTTCTTCAAAGTAAAGTTGATTAAAAAACATGCAAGGTGGCAGATCTAAGAACAAAACTAGTCACCAAGAGGCACACAATATACATCCAATGTGTCGGCCAGTGTGCATATATACACATGCATACTTGGCATGCTGACTCTGATCTACAATCTTCATCAATGTTATCTAATCATTCTAACATTTGAGCCCACAATTTATCTATAGCGGAGCCATAGCCAAATTGTTGACCCTTGAAATTACACTATAAAAGGTCTGGGAAAATTATAACCAGGACTTGGCACCTAAGACTGTAGGCAAAACCAAATTACAGAAAGTGAAAGCATTCAATATGTTCAAGCCCAGGCTTCACATAGCTAACAGCAACTCAATATAATATTTAAAATATATTATTCCATACCTTGAAGCCGAAAAAAACCAAGTTAGAATTTTAGCACTTAAAATACAAGTTGGAAAGTGCTTTAGTTGGTAGCTTAAAATAAGTTAGGGCAAAATAAAAGGCGCTCAATAGAGTAGTTGCATCCCATTCCTTAAAAGGATCAATGGAAATGCTAGTTTAATAAAGTAAGCGATTTAAATATTAACAGACATACTCGTTAACTTCAGCAAGGGAAGATTGCAGCTTGACTAAGTATGCCATTAGTTCCTTTGCTGCACCTGCATCAACATTCTTCAAGAACAATGTACCAGTTACATGGCAATCTGAGATCTGTTTCTAGAGATAGGATGAAACATCAAGAAAACATAGTACCTCGTAGTCATATCGAGTATAGTAGTGGCGACCATAGGTAGCCCAATGGTTGCGAACTATATCTTCAACTGTTACAAGCTCTCCACCACCAAGATTTTCTTTATTCTTGAACGCCAGTATGGATAGCCAAGCCAGAACTGCCCAAATTCCATCCTTCTCGCGTATGTGGTCTGAGCCTGTTCGCAGATGCCATGACAACAAAACAGCCTTACACAACTTAATAAGAATTCCAAATATAAGATGATTTACTGAACATACAGAAACATCAAAGACTAACCAGTTCCAAAACTCTCTTCCCCGCAGATTGAACATAAACCAGCATCCATCAAATTACCAAAAAATTTCCATCCAGTTGGAACCTGGCATTTGAACAGTGAATAACCAAATTATATGACCATACAGTAGCAAAGGAAGACCCATATAAAAAATTAATCATGGCATGGCATACCTCAAAAAACTTTAAGTTTAGATTTTTTGCCACAATGTCAAGGCCAGAAGAAGTTGGCATGCTCCTAGAAACAGCAAATACAGAAACATTATACAAAAATTTCTGAAGAAAAGGCATCAAATAACAAAAATATGTATCACCCAGCTGTCGAAATGTGGCCTATGGTCTCAAGATATTATCAAGAAGTTTACTGAATCATTAAGTTTTTAATGATATAGAATGCAGGAAGCAAACATGAGATATAATTGAAGCACTTTAAGCCAGTTGACATATACCCAAAACAAGAAAAATGTTACACGGCACATGACATGTGCACATACAAGCTTGAAATAAAAAAAAAAGTATACATATAATTTAGTGTTCCTTCTCATAACTAATTACCTTGAATGATTCTCAATAATACATCTTAAAAGGAAGCTTTTTTCAATGAAACAACAGCGTTCATAATTTATACAGCTAATACAACAGGCTACTAATACAACCCTTAATCTAATATGTTACCTATCATCCTATTCTTTTTACTCTTGAACCTTTTCTTCTTTTAGACTCCATCTTGTTCTTTGACAACTTTTGCAATGGTAGTTACATGGAATAAACAAGCTTTGATGTCTAAAAAATTAATATATCAATGTTAACTACTAGCTATGGTTTTGCATGTAGAATTTCAAGAAGCTTTTCCACTCTAAAGATGATAATAATCTAGTTTGACTGAGAGTACTATGTCAAGCATGCCACTTTTTGCCCTGCATATAGAGTATTAGTAGTTAAGGGGCATGTTGTCCACTGCATCCATTTAGATTTACTAGTCTAACAGTGAGCAAGTAAATACCGTACATACACACAAAATAAAGAAGGTAAGCAGAGAAATGTATAGAACCTTGCAACTCCTTTTAGACCTGCAGAGAAATATGGTATGGCCTCCACTGCATTTGCAGCAATAATGGAAACAGAATCTGATGGAGTAACAAAGAACCTGCCAAAGTATCAAGAGTTGTAAATGAAAGAATTGGTGTGAGAGTAACTTTTCTAACAAAAAAGAAGAAGAAGAAGAAGCCTGGTGATACCTTTTACCAAGGATCATATTGCGATCTGCATCACCATCAGCAGCAGCACCAAATTCTGGCGGTTCAACTTCAGAGTTAGATTTACCCAATCCCATGCGAGCAACCAATTCCTTTGCATATGTGAGATTGGGATCTGGATGCCCTCCTCCAAAGTCCTCCTGTTTGCATTGGCCAAGCACAAGCATGAAAATTCAAATAAATAATAAGCACTCACGGTGAGAAAGTGATTTTATTAATCATTTATCCCGTATAGTATCACAAACTTAGCAGCACCTTGGGTACACAGTTCATTAAGGAACTCTCTTGTGCTCCAAGCTCCTCCACAAAAATGCGTTTTGCATAAGCCCCAGCAACTCCATGTAGCGCATCATAGCTATAACATGATGACCCAAGGAAAGTCATCATCGAGTTGACAAAGCATATATGAGAAACAGAAATTTACAAATGATGCAAATGAGACCATCTAGATACCAGAAAGTGAATTTTGGAGAGGAAAGGAGCTTCTGGATGGACTCAAAGTCAAAAATCGACCTGGGCAATTGTTAAAAGAAGCATTCAGTATTTTGAAAGAGAAGACAACATGATCAATTACAGCATGAAATTTTGAATAATAAAGATCACATGATCATCAAACAGCCTATCATTCATACAAATAGAATGGAAAAAAAACTTTGCAGTGTCCATCCTGCAGAGCAAGACAACATCATACCATAAGATTCTACAGCGTATACAGGAACTGATTGCCTTGTAATTATTGGTGACATGTATTATGCCAAAACCCATAGACTTTTGAGAAGAATATTTCACAATGTGCATGACTCCTTGTTTCTATCAAAACATAAATTTCTGTAATCGTACAAATTTCAATCAAATTAACAAAAACAGGTCATTATGGTTTCCTTTTTTTCCCTTTTATTTTGTTTTTAAGTGCATAGATACAACAATTAATCCTTCATTCATACTTTGTTTTTTCAGTAAATACCATCAAGCGAAAATTAATACAACGCTACCATGAAAAAATTAACGGCTACTTATCATGCTAAGCATGCCAGAGAAGACATGGTGCAAATTCTTGAAGCTTGACTTCAAAGAGCAAAGGGGCTGAGGCAATTTTGACAATGATATAAAAATCACACTTTGAAGATTAAAAAAATTCATTTCATTTCACTTTTTCTGCATACTTTAAATGAGCCAAGAAATTCCTAATGGGCATGCAAGGAGTATCTCATATTTTAGTGTATTGTTCTGCATCATATATCAATGCCAACAATCATCATGTTTGGATAATTCAGTAAGCTAAATAGCAGTGCATAACTCAGAAGTAAAGAAACGGGAAGACAATAAAAAGCTCATAAAGTTTGCTCACAGTTATGCAAACAGAAATATATATATATATATATATATATATGTCTGCATGTGATTGTATATAGATAAATAAATAGCATCATCAATCATATTCAGTGAGGACAATTCATAAAAACACAACTACAGAAAACTAGCAGTTTAGACAGGAAAGAGCTTACTTCATCAATTTGACATAATCGCTTGCCGAGTCAAAAACCTCAACATCAAACTGTCCATCAGGCCCACCAAAGCTGGTTACACCAATTGCTGTAATATCCACCTGGATGTAATTGAAAAATCATGGCATACAAACAGAGTTAACGAAACCCTGGTAGCAGTTTGACAGAAATACACGAGTCTACAAGGCAAATGACACATAAGGTGGCCAGGTGAAGGGTATACATCAGGCAGATCTGCAGTTAAGTACTCCTTTATTGCTTTAGTGTTCTCATAAATCTCATCTGTTATTCCCTCAGGAGCAGGTCCACCATTTTCCATGTTATATTTGATCCCAAAATCCTGCAATAAAGGGACAAAAAAGAAGAATGATTTAGATAACATGCCAGGGTATTCCTTATTTCCACAAAATAAAATAACTCCCAGCCATTTGTTATGAGATAAGAGTAGATTCTCTTGCATCCTTGTGCTGCCATGCTCCAAATGATTTTAACATGCATCATTAGCTGATATTTGGCAAGATTAGGCTGCTTTAGTTTTTAATTTGTTTGTGTCAAGCTCCCATAGATTGGAAGCTGACCCTCCATTTTGCAATTGTACTTCCACTTCTTTCAGCATTAATACATTATCTTTTGTCAAAAGGAAAAAAATAATAACAAATCTGGCCATTTTATTAGTTACGGCAGGATGCTAAATAATCATTGATACATATCAGCATTCTCTTTCTGTTCTCCACCTTGAGGAGGCATCATATCCCATTTCCTTTCATCCAAAACATAGGAAAGATAGAGGAGCTTTAATTGCCACTGCGAACCACAATCCCAGACAAAAAAGAAAACAGTTTCTAGTTACCTCATTTGGACCACCTGGGTTGTGACTTGCTGTCAATATAAATGCTCCTGTTGCTCTGGATCCCTGATATTCAAGTTCAGGAGTAAAAAACTCATTATGCATAAGACTATACCATCACTATTGTCGAAGGAAATGAGCCTCGCTTATAGAGACAAGTTGAGAACTTACATCTACCCCAACTCTTTCACGTATTACAGCAGACACAGCAGGAGTTGAAAGCAGTCCGTTCTGACCAACCCAGACACGTCGTACTCCATTTCCAGCTGCCATCTTCATAATTATCTGCCAATCGAATGATATAAATTTGGATCAGATATGGCTTTTCCATCGAGGTTTTGATTGCATGGAACATGCAAACTATTAAAAGTCACAAACAATAAAAAAAAGATGACTGCATAGACTTGGAAGCAGCTCAATATTGAACAGTCTGCTGTGTGCAGGAATGCATAGCCATGCTCAAAACCAGAAGTCAACAAAGAACTTGTAATCAAGCATGCAATACAACACAGCTGTCAGAGATACTGTCCATGCATTCCACAAAAGAATCACACAGATAAAGGAGATGCTAGTTTATTCAGCTCACTTAAAACTCGTAAAATACCCAAGAAAAAACATATTTTAGAGCTTATACTACACAAAGTAGGTTTAGGACAAGTGATTCAGAGAGTTCGTGCCCATATTCAATAAAGAAGTTGTTATCATGGTTCACGTGACACAAAAAGTCAGGTGTTGATACATTCAGTATACAAGCCTTTTCGGTTGGAACACTTTAGTTAGGGAGGAGTAGAAATGAAAGAACATCAAGTGTAAATTTCAGCTGAGATTTTAAACACCTCAGCCTACTGCGATGACCTCCAAACCAGTATTAATTGAAAGAAAATTGCAGACCCAATCCGATGACAGAAGATTGAATTTGTAGCTCAAATGCTTCAAGGGGTAATGGTGATGATCAGAAAAGTTATCATATAATGTGTTGGTAGGCGATTAGATTCTTTTGCTCATTAAAGAGCTTAAGAAAAGGTATTTATTCAGCGCAAAATGTACAGAATACATGAAATCAATCCATAAAAAATCAACAAAACTTGATGGTGAATCTTAGACCTATCTATCCATCTACAGCCCAATTATAGATATATTCCAAACTTCAAACAAAACTATACAAGTCTGCAATGCAATGTGACTGCATGGCGAGGCGAAGACACACAGATAGACATGCATGCAATGCGCGTGCACACATACTCAATAGAGCTGGAAGAATTTCAAAAACATAAGCTCTTCAAGACTGGAAATAGTTCTAACAGCTTGGTAGCAATAGTTCAGCCAAAAAATATCATAATCTGGGAGAATTATAACTGCACCACATATTACATACAGTACCTGAATGGCATCCTTTGAGAAATAGCGACCATCACCAGAAACAACAAGTGTGGCACCTGCTTATAATGGTAAGCAAAAGGGATGAAAAACAAAATATCAGACATAAATTAAGTTGTCCAACAGGACACGCACAACAGTATTGCATTCGACAGACACTGTGGTGATCAAATGTCTCTGACTGTGGGAATGCATGCAAAAGAACAACAATGGATAGTTCAGTAACCTTGAAAAACTTTTAATTAAAAACGGAACTTCATATTTCACATTTCATGCACAGACATGGTTAAAAATTAGAGTCCGTTTAGCATGACTAATAAAAAGTAACTTTGACTTTGAATCATGATTCAAAATTTAAGTTATTTATCACAGATCACTTATGACAAAAATGAGTTAAGTTAGAAGCGTGTTTGGCAAGAAATGACTCAGAGCAACTTTTCTGAAGAAGGAAGGTATTATAGGTTAGAATCAATAAGTTACAAATTTTCACATTAAGTCAAAGGTTATTTCTAGCCAAACATATTTATTACTTTCCTTTGAGTCAAAAATTAAAAAATTACTTAAATCAATCAGCAAAACTGATTGATACCAAAACAGAACCTTATTGAATTTGTGAAAGTTTTAAACTACATCTCTTGATCATTGTCACGTCACATCACATCATCAACTGTGATATGGTTATCAAGAGTACAAACTTTTTCAAGAAGTAATGGAACAATTTACACCCCTGCTGAAAAATGAAATACAAGTCCAAAAGGAAGTAAGCTCATGCAACACCAGGCCATTTTGTTCTACCAATTAAAAATTGTTTTATATATCCAAAATTTAAGGCGCACGAGTTTTTAATGACAGATCAAGTTTCAAAATGCAAGCCATTCTTTCGCATAACTGACAGATCAAACTTCACCTCTAACTTTTTGTGGAGTAAGTGCATTGAAGGTTGATTGGACAAAATTCTCCAGATAATTACGTTGCTTGAACACCTTCACCTGAAAAGAACCAAAAAAAAGGAAAAAAAGCAATTGTAACAACTGCAACAAACGCGCAGGAGAAATTCAACAAAAAGATAATTCAATCGAATAGGAACAAACAAATAAAAAATGAAATCAACAGACAGAGATCGGATTCACAAATATTCAATTCAAATACAATAAATATAATCTAGAAAATCAAAGAAAAGACTCGAAAATGAAATGCGACAGATCTGATTGCAAATTGAGAATAACAGAAAACGAATAAGAAAAAAGAACCGAACCTTCTTGCGAAGGCCAGAAGTTCCAGGTTTCTGGCCATCGAAAGGCGTAGTCTCCACTCGTGAAACATTGAACAGCACCATTTTTTTCTTTTTTTGGTACAGAGAGAATAAGAAGAAGAAAGCGAAACGTAAACAGAAAGCGTCTGCACTACAAAATTCTGGTGCTTAAAAGAAGAGTTGAGAGAAAGGAAGGATCTATGACGAGGATTATTCGATGTGGATGGACAATTTAAACCCCCCACGTAACTCCCCACGTAACCTTCCAAGTTTGAAACCATGTCCTTTATGATTCAGCTGGCTCGATGGTTAACAGTGGAGCGGTGTCTGGTAACCTTTCTGAGAGTGACAGTGAAGCAAAAGACCGATTCCCTCGGGGTTTTTTTTTCTTTATCTTTTTGAAAACCAAAATTTTAGTCTCCAAGCTATATACTTATTGTCGATTGAGTTTCAGAACAATACTAGATTGGGGCAAAGCTGCGAACTGCCCAAAGTTTCTTCGACCTTAAAAAAATGCTAAGATAATGTAAGCATTAATAAAAATGCTAATATAATCTTAGACATGAAATTAAGATATTCTCACATAAAAAACAAAAAAATATGAAAACTAATTTCCTAGATAACCATGACACATTTATTCTCCAACTAAGACAAAAGAATAAAGAAGAAAAAAATATTCTTTAAAGCTCAACCATTACTCCAACAGCTACACATGATACCATTAGAAATAACACGTGTAATTATTTTATAATATTTAAAAATAAAAATATTTAATAAATATTACATTTTTAAAACTT
>Ga0307515_10010980_pt1 | contig 17263 bp, 1 predicted proteins | sample 17_EM_MG_FD_194513 | JGI IMG/M metagenome (GOLD analysis project Ga0307515, IMG submission 194513) | Populus trichocarpa ectomycorrhiza microbial communities from riparian zone in the Pacific Northwest, United States - 17_EM | ecosystem: Host-associated > Plants > Roots > Unclassified | place...
ATATTATAGCATCTACTTAGCTACTTTATCTTAAGAAGGTTTATAAAAAGGTTTATTTTAAAGAGTAAAAACTTATAAAATAGGGTTTATAGGAACTTGGCAATAAAAAAATAGATTCTTTTCTAATAGAGAAGGAAACAGATCTAAGTAGTTTGGCAACTACTCTTCTTAGGTCCCCCTTAGGTGACTTATTCTTTAGTAATCCTTTTTTATTAATACTACCTAACCTAATCTCTTCTAATACTTCTATACCTTTCTTATAGCGTTTTTTAAATTCTTTAGTAATTTTTAGGTAGTCTTATTATAGCCTATTTACTTAACCTTATACTATATTTTATTATCAATATCCTTATAACTAATAATCCTTAAAACTTACTATTTATCTTCTTTTTATTCTTTATATATATCTGCCTTATAAACCAATAGCTTAATATTTCTATATGCTAGCTCTAGTATTACAATATACTATATAGGGTAGATCTTTATCTTAGCTAGTAAGTTTAACTTAAATATAATTAGTAAAATTCTTTATATAATTTTAAAAGGTTCTAGTCTAACATAGTCTAACTTCTTACTTAGTTATTAACTTTTAAAATTTTTATATAGTAGCCATACTTTATCTCCCTCCTTAAGATCTAGTCCCTTAGATCTCTTAATATTATAGTACTTTTTTATTTTCTCTTATACTCTTTTTACTAATTCTATAAGGTCTATATAAAGATTTATTAACATCTTTATTCTTTCTTTAACTATACTACTTATTTTTTTTTACTTACCGTAGTAATAATAATATTCTTAGCTTATATTTATAATTTGCCTTAAATAGTAATATACCTATTCCGGCCGTCGAAAACGGACTCTGCACCTGTATGTGGTGACGGCTACGAACCTAAGTTTTTAAAGTTTAGACTCAGAGCTAACGCAGAGACGTCGCATAGCGTGCGATATAACCTAGTGGTGGTGGTTATAGGTATTATAGGCGGTGGTGAAAAGTTTTTACATGGGATGGTAAGATCTCGAAAACAACTACTAAGTGCCCCTTACAGCAATAATAACAACACTATTCTCCTATTAAGGCACCTATACGATCTAATATGGATATGTAGCATTTAATAACATCCCCTAACCCCCAGTAGAGAGCATTAACGACCTCTTATATTAACGAACGAGTAATTATGAATAAGCAACGAGCAAATATACGGCCCCTCCTAACCCCTAGGGCAATCGCCCGCGGAGCATGCGGTCACTCGCCATTAACTATTAAATACTACCTAGCAGCCTAAATAACACCGTACGGTTTTTCTGTCTCCTCTTAAGGAGTGGTAACCCTTAGTAAGGGCCTAGTGACTAGGGCCTAGGCATAAAAGATACTTAGGCACACACGTCCCGCTCGCCTTTTAATATAGTGGTTTATGGATAAATCCCCCTTACGCCTTCAATAGGCCTTAGGGGGGGGAAGGCATGGCGTATATAGTAATGGGTAATAAGAGATGGCATACGGGGGGTGGTTAAAATACGGAATACAACTATAAGTGTATAGTAATCGAACGGTAAGGCCTAGCTAGGACGTAGTAAACCCTAGCTGGGATAAGCTAAAGAAGGAAGTAGTGGTTCCCAAGGAATTCGAATATCTAAGGAGGACAGGACGTAGCCGTAGGCCCATAGGGCCGCCGCTATAGACGAACATGGCAAACCGGGGTTTTTTATCCTACTGAGGTGGCTCATAGGGTTTTTTCTCCCCTAAACTGCAGGGTTTTCTTCCTGTAAATTATAAGTTTTCCCCCTGTAACGGAGTAGTCTGCGTGGGCCTAGATAGGATCCGTATTAGACGTTAATTAAGAATTACTACTAATATACCTATTCTTTCTTAGAGTATTATATTATATATAAACTATATAACTAGTAATAGCAATACCTAATTATTCTATATATAATTAATATAATGCCTTAAATACTACTCTAGTGTCTAATTTAATTTTTCCGTTTAACTATCCGTTTATAAATAATATATAGTAAAAGTTGCTACTTAAACTCCTTACTCTACTAAGAACACTTCCTAAAATACTACTATAAAATTTAGGTCTCTATTTAATATAATTTTACTTAGTACTCTATACCTTATAAATACTTCTTTAATATAAATTCTAGTAATATCTTCCGCTAATATTTCTTCCGTATATACTATAAAGTATCCCCACTTTATAAGCTTATCTACTATTACTAAGATTACGTTATAATTTTATCCGGTAATAGGATCTCTTAACTTTAGTAACTTAATAATAAAGTCCTATAATATAACCTCCTATAGTCTTTTTAGTATTTTAATAGGTTATAGCCCTCTATACGGCTTATACCTTTAGCAATCTAGATACTTCTTTATTACTTTTCTTACGATATTTTAGATTTTATTAATAATATACTCCTCTTAGAGTCTTAATACTAAGCCTATAGCTCTATTATATCCTTAAGTTAATCCTTTATAGAACTCTTCTATAAATTACTTTACTATACTTCTTAAGATATACTTTACTTTTTAATTTTCGTATATATCTATCTATAGATCTTCTAGTTATACTTTTAGGGTTCTTTATACCTAAAAGCTTTCTAGTATCTTATAGACTCTTTCTAGCTCCTTTTAAGTTATTATAATCTTTAGGTAATTATACCTAATTAATTTATCTATATCTTTTTATAGTAAAGCCCCTAATAGCTTTTTATTATTTTATAGTTTAGCCTTTTAACTTAGAGCGTCTACTCTTATATTATTTATGCCCTTAGTATACTAAATCTTAAAATAGTATTTTATAAGTATCTCTACCCATCTAACCTATCTTTAGTTAAGTTCCTTTATTATTAAAAATCTTATTAGGTTTTTATAGTCTATTTTAACTATAAATAGTTTCTCTATACCTTATAAAAATACTTTTTATTTCTTTAATACTATAACTATACCTAATAACTTCTTATTATAGATATTATAGTTTAACTCTAGTAGTATTATTTTCCAACTATAGTACGCCACTAGGTGCTATTTATCTTAATATTTCTATATAAAGTATACCCCTAGTATATAGTCTAATATATCTATTTTTATAACCATCTTTAGTTCTAGTTAATAGATCTTAAGAACTAGCTCCTAGGTAAATAACTCTTTAACTTTTTTAAAGAGTTCTCTTTATTCCTCTCCCTATACCTATAGTTCTTTCTTCTTTATTAATTACATAAATGGCTTAATATCTCTTAACTATTGCGCTATAAACCTTCTGTAGTAATTATAAAACCTTAAAAATAATCTTAACTATATAATATTCTTTAGTTTCTATCAATTTACTATAGCCTTAATCTTTTTTAGATCTATACTAAGTTAGTTTAGTTTAATAATAAATTTAATAAAATCTGTCTTCCTAATAAAGAACTTATATTTCTTAATTACTACTAGTATTTATTTTTCCTATAGTCTCTTTAAAACCTATTTAATATATTCCCTATATTCTTCCTTAGTTATTAAGTAGATAATAATATTATTAAGGTATACTATAATAAATTTATCTAAGTATTCTCCTAATATATTATTAATGCGCTTTTAGAATATTACTAGTGCATTTATAAGCCTAAATTATATAACTAATAGTTTATATAGTCCTTCCTTTAATCTAAAAGCTGCCTTTTATTTATTGCCTTCCTTAATTCTAATCTAATAGTACGCCTATTTTAGATCTATCTTTATAAAGATTTATATATTACTTATCCTATCTTAGATTTTACTAATTAAGGGTAAAAAATACCTATCCTTTTTAGTAATACTATTTAACTACCTATAGTTAATATATAGCCTTAGTTTACTATTCTTCTTTAATATAAATAGTACTAAATAACTTACTAATAACTGCGATGGTTTAATATATCCCTTTTATAGGTTCTTTTAAATAAACTCTTTTAATACTCTACCTTCTTCTTTAGTAAGCTTATAAATTAAAAAGAAACTTAAACTTATTTCTAGTTTTAATTCTATCTTATAATCCTAAGCTATATACTTTAATAGCTTCTTACTTTCTAGTAACTATAGTTTTTTATTATACTTATAGTATCTCTTTAGTATATAACTTAAGCCTTACTTAGTCTCTTTATATATTGCTCTAACTTAGTATTATACTAACTTAGCTTACTATTATATTTTATAGTATTAAGTATCCCTAATATTAACCTAACCTATAATCTAATTAATCTTTAGATTATATTCCTATAACTAAGGCATTCCTAGTACTACTTTATCCCGTCCTAATAGTAGGATATTAAAAGATATCTTAATTTACCTTCCTTTAATAGTTAGCTAGATTAGTTCTATTTTAAGACTAATAGTCCCTTTTCTATAGGCTATTAGATCTCCTAAAATTATAACTAATAGGTAAGGTTACTTCTTCTATCTATAAGGTAATCCTATTTTCTTAACTACTATTAGTAAGATATAGTTTCGCGTTACTCTACTATCTATTAGCGCTTTAAACTATTAATCTTACTATTTTATTTATAAATTTAGGTGCTATTTTTAAATTCCTTTAAGGGTCTAAGGCTTTACTACTAGCTCCCTCTAATTCTATAGGCCTTTAATTTTCCTAACTATTAGCTGCTTAATCCTTATATATTTAGCTTACTCTTTAGCTAATACTTAGTTCGCTTTTTATCTTTAATATACTATAGATATATATTTTCTAGGCATTTCTATTACTATTATCTATCTAAGTATTTTTCTATAAGGAATCTTTCTAATTAAAGTATTAAGTTGCCTAATTTCTAAACTTTTACTAGATACTAGCTATATATATACTTAGTATTCCTATATTATTACTTATCTATTATCTAATATATCCTTATAAGGCATTTCCGATTCTTTTCCTTTAGATTTTTATATATTTTATATATATTATCTACATATATAATCTATAATAGCGTATAGTATACTAGGTGGTTTAAGTTAACTCTTAGCTTATCTTTATTTTTAAGTTTAAACCTTTACCGTGTTAATCTAAACGCTATAACTTTATTCGCGGGTATTAAGATACGCCTTTTACTTCTTTAGTCCTTTAACCGTTCCTTTAGATCCTTTAACGTTATAATTAAGGCTCCCTTAATATAAGTTATAGCCTTTTTTATAATTAGGTGGTTTTAGATAACTTATTTATCTAACTATATATAGAAATTTTCCTACTTATTATTATATTGTTACCTATACTACTTTTAATATAGCTATTAAAGCGTATACGGCTTATCCGTAAGGAAGTATCTTCTTATTACTATATTATAATAGCCCTTTATATATTATTCCTTAAACCTAATAGGGATCCTTAAATCCTCTTTATTTTCTAGTTTAGTAAGCTACTTAGCTTTTAGTATACCTACCCTAAACCTATTAGTAATTTTTTATACTAGTACTCTATCCCTTATACATCCTAATATACTAGATCTCTTATCTAGTTTCTATTCTTGCTATATAATAATTCTTTACCTAAACTCTTTTATAGTTTTCTTTAATTTATGTCTTATTAATAGATCCTTAAAGTTTTCTTACTTAATCTTAGTATTAACTTTTTAATCTTTAGGCCAAATACTGCATTCCCCTAGTAAGTCCTCTAGGTCTATATATCTATCTCCTAGTCTAGTTACTATTTATATCGCAGATTCTCTAATTACGTTAGTAGTCCTTATTTATTTTTTAAAGTCTTAGTCCTATAGGATTCTTAATCCTAAGCTTACTTCTAACTTAAGCTTTACTTTAGCCTTAGTTTAACTAGGCTTACTTAATATTTTTATCTTATCTTAAGAGTTTTAAATCTTATTTATCTTATTTTAAAAGTTTTATACCTTTAGGAAACTTCGTCCTAAGCTTATTTATATATTACTAAACTAAGCCATTACTCTACTCTATTAATTATCGTCTATTATAGGTCCTTAAGCTTACCTTATCTTATCTTAAGAATTTTAGTTATCTTATATCTCGTCTTAAGAATCTTAAGCTTATAGCCTTTTGCCTTTATTAAGTGCCGAAGTAGTTTACTATCCTACTTCTCTTATATCTTATAAAGTAATAGATATTATATCTAGTAGGGTTTTAATTCTAACTAATATTCCCTACTCTATAATAGAATTATCCTCTACCTCTTATATAATATCTTTAATAGCTATATATTTCTAATAAACCGCCCTTATTACCTTATTATTACGAAATATTTCGCCTATATTAAAGTTATTATCCTTAATATCTAATCTACAAACTAGTTTATTAGTTTCTTTATACTTTACTAAGTATAGCTCTTATAGCTAATAGCTTGCGCTATACTTAGCATCTTTATAAATTTAGTATACGTTATTATAATAAAACGTAAAACTTCTAATTAAATACTCTTTTATTCCTTATAGTATATTATTATCCCTCTATATATATATATTATCTACTATTAGTCTAGTTCCCTTTATTATATAGTACCTCTAACTATCTTTATAATCCCTTATAAAATAACCTTATTTTCTATAATTTATATAAGCTCCATCTCTAAACTATTAACTTTACTATAAAGTCTGCCTAAACGTCCCCCACTATTAAGATCCCTAGTTTAGCCTCTATTTCTTAGTCCTATAATTACTAAATCCTTAACCTTTAGGTTTTTATAGTTTCTTACTCTATCTCTTATAGGCTTCTTTAGTACTACTTAGGTCCATTAGCTCTACGCTATATTATAGTTTTTAACTTAGCTTTAGTTATTGCGTACTTTACGCCTTATATAACTATAGAACTTTATCCTAACCTCTCTTAGCCTATTCCCTTTAGTAGATCTAATTATTAATTTTTATTACTTAATCTATTAATTCCTATAGGGTATCCGCATCTTCTATTAAAATAATTACGTCCTAAACTTTAGCCTTAAGTCCTTACTTATACTATACTATAAACGCCCTATTATTCCACTTAACTTATATTACTAACGTCTAGAACTATATAGTATACTTAATTACTAAAGTTCGTTATATAATATTTTAGAGTTTCCTTTCTACCGTAGTTATTAATTCTAGGTCTCTAAATATTTATATAAGTTACTCTATAAACCCTTTTTAACTTAAGAATATAAATCGCATATCTTAGTTAGTAGTTATTATTCTATTCGCCTATATTTCTATAAGGTAAGGCTTAAACTACTTAAGTATTTTTTCTAATAGGAATAGTCCTATATAGGCTATTTAATATATAGGTGTTAGTAGCTTTACCCCTTCCTATATAACTTTAAAGTATATTTATATAAGAAATCCCTTAAGCTTAGATTTTTTGCCTAAGTACCTTTTAATTAATAGTAACTTAATCTTCGCTGCTTTAATCCCGTTAAGCCTATTTTCTAATATTATATTATTTTTTATTAGCTAGTTAACTATCTCTTATAACTATCTAACCGTTATAGGTTACTATAAGTTAGTATTTGCTATATTAGTATTATTACCTAACCTTAATATAGTTACCGCCGTTAATAGTATTATAGTAGCTGCTTTTAGTGGTATATTATTTAACTTTTATATTTAATACTATAATTAGGTAGTAATTATATAACGGAACCTTATAGTAGGAACTACGGTAGGTTTTATTATTAGGCTAGGTATATAGAAAATATAAATATAAAAGTTAATAAGTAATAATAACTAGTAGAGTGGTTGCCTAATAGATTAACTTTAATTATATTCTAAGAATTAATATAAAAAAGGAACTATCTAGGTAGGGATTAAGGGTCCTTAAATATATAACCGTACTTCTATAAAATCCTCTTTATATATAATATACGTCTTATATATAAGGTATATAAGTTCCTCTTATTTCTCTTATTTAATATATAGCATATTATATAACCTTAATTACCATTTCTTATTATATAACTCTATTAGCTCCATCCTAGACTATACTTAAATTAACTAATAAGCTTCTTCTAACTCTTCCCTAAGTAATTATAATATTGTACTTAAAGCGTCTGTAATAAGAATTTGGTAAATAGCTATATTAGGGCTTTAGGGCGTTTTTATCCCTATATTCTTTTAGTAACTTATTATTTTATTATACTAGTATTCTATTTATTCGTCTAGGTACTTTAGGGGTTTAGGTATATTAGGGTATTAGTTATAAAACGCTTTAAGCTTTTAGGGGTAGCCTATAAAGTTCTATATAGGGTACTAGGTTAGGTTAAGATTATAGCCCTTCTATTAAATATAGTATTTTAGCGTTTCCTATACTATCTTATAGGCTAGTATTTTGTTAACTTCCTATTTATTATTACCGTTTACTTAAACTAGTAGGGGAGGCTTATTCTTTTATTTAGGTAATAAGTTATTTATAACTTTCTATAACTTATTTAGTAAGAAGATAGGGTAAACCCTAATTAAATTTAGGAGCTTTATCTTAAATAAGTTGTCTATCTTTTTAAAAACCTTATATAGTTGTTACGGACGCTTTAAGTACAATATTATAACTACTTAGGGAAAAGTTAGAAGAAGCTAGTTAGTTAATTTAAATATAGTCTAAGATAGAGCCAATAGAGCTATATAATGAGGAATGGTAATTAAGGTTATATAATATGCTACGTATTAAATAAGAGAAATAAGAGGAACTTATATATCTTATATATAAGACATATATTATATATAAGGAGGATTTTATAAGAGTACGGTTATATATTTAAGGACCCTTAATCCCTACCTAGATAGTTCTTTCTTTATAGTAATTCTTAGAATATAATTAGAGTTAATCTATTAGGTAACTACTCTACTAGTTATTATTACTTATTAACTTTTATACTTGCATTTTCTATATACCTAGCCTAATAATAGGACCTACCGTAGTTCCTACTATAAGGTTCCGTTATATAATTACTACCTAGTTATAATATTAAATATAGAAGTTAAATAATATGCCACTAAAAGCAGCTACTATAATGCCATTAATGGCGGCAACTATATTAAGGTTAGGTAATAATATTAGTATAGTAAATACTAACTTATAGCAACCTATAACGGTTAAATAGTTATAAGAGATAGTTAACTAGCTAATAGAAAATAATATAATATTAGAAAATAGGCTTAATAGGATTAAAGCAGTAAAGATTAAGTTACTATTAATTAAAAGGTACTTAGGCGAAAAATCTAAGCTTAAGGGATTTCTTATATAAATGCACTTTAAAGTTATATAGGAAGGGGTAAAGCTACTAATATTTATAGATCGAATAGCCTATATAGGACTATTCCTATTAGGAAGAGTATTTAAGTAGTTTAAGTCTTACTTTATAGAAATATAGGCAAATAAAATAATAACCACTAACTAAGATATACGATTTATGTTCTTAAGTTAAAAAGGGTTTATAAAGTAACTTATATAAATATTTAGAGACCTAGAATTAATAACTATAGTAAAAAGGAAACTCTAGAATATTACATAATAAAACTTAGTAATTAAGTATACTATATAGTTCTAAATATTAGTAATATAAGTTAAGTAGAATAATAGGGCGCTTATAGTATAGTATAAATAAGGACTTAAGGCTAAAGTCTAGAATATAATTATCTTAATAGAAGATACGGATACCCTATAGGAATTAATAGATTAAGCAATAAAAATTAATAATTAGATTTACTAAAGGGAATAGGCTAAGAGAGGTTAGAATAGAGTTTTATAGTTATATAAGGCGTAGAATATATAACGACTAAAGCTAAGTTAAAAACTATAGTATAGCGCAGAGCTAATAGACCTAAGTAGTACTAAAGAAGCCTATAAGAGATAAAGTAAGAAATTATAAAAACCTAAAGGTTAAGGATCTAGTAATTATAGAATTAAAAAGTAAAGGCTAAACTAAGGATTTTAGTAGTAGAAGATATTTAGGTAGACTCTATAGTAAAGTTAATAGTTTAGAGACGGAGCTTATATAAATTATAGAAAATAAGGTTATTTTATAAGGAATTATAAAGATAGTTAGAGGTATTATATAATAAAAAGAACTAGACTAATAGTAGATAATATATATATATAGAGAAATAATAATATGCTATAAGGAATAAAAGAATATTTAATTAGAAGTTTTACGTTTTATTATAATAATATATACTAAATTTATAAAGACGCTAAGTATAGCGTAAGCTATTAGCTATAAGAGCTATACTTAATAGAGTATAAAGGAACTAATAAACTAGTTCGTAAATCGGATATTAAGAATAATAACTTTAATATAGGCGAAATATTTTATAATAATAAGGTAATAAGGGCGGTTTACTAGAAATATATAGCTATTAAAGATATTATATAAGAGGTAGAGGATAATTCCACTATAAAGTACGGAATATTAGTTGGGATTAAGACCCTACTAGATATAATATCTATTACTTTATAAGATATAAGAGAAATAAAATAGTAAACCACTTTAGCACTTAATAAAGGTAAAAGGCTATAAGCTTAAGATTCTTAAGACAAGATATAAGACGATTAAGATTCTTAAGATAAGATAAGGTAAGCTTAAGGACCTATAATAGATAATAACCAATAAAGCAGAGTAATGGCTTAGTTTAGTAATATATAAATAAGCTTAGGACGAAGTTTCCTAAAGGTATAAGACTCTTAAGACGAGATAAGTAAGATTTAAGACTCTTAAGATAAGATAAGAACACTAAGTAAGCCTAATTAAACTAAGGCTAAAGTAAAGCTTAAGTTAAAAGTAAGCTTAGGATTAAGAATTCTATAGGACTAAGACTTTAAGAAATAAATAAGGACTATTAACGTAATTAGAGAATCTATAATATAAATAGTAACTAAATTAGGAGATAGATATATAGACCTAAAGGATTTACTAGGGGAACGTAGTATTTGGCTTAAAGATTAAAAAGTTAATACTAAGATTAAGAAGTAAGAAGACTTTAAGAATCTATTAGTAAGATATAAACTAAAGAAAACTATAAAAGAGTTTAGGTAAAGAATTATTATATAGTAAGAATAGGAACTAGATAAGAGATCTAGTATATTAGGATATATAAGGAATAGAGCACTAGTATAAAGAATTATTAATAGGCCTAGGGTAGGTATACTAAGAGCTAAGTAGCTTATTAAACTAGAAAATAAAGAGGATTTAGGGATCTTTATTAGGTTTAAGGAATAATATATAAAGGGCTGTTATAATATAGTAATAAGAAGATACTTCCTTATAGATAAGCTGTATACGCTCTAGTAGCTATATTAAAAGTAGTATAGGCAACGATATAATAATAAGTAGGAAGATTTCTATATATAGTTGGATAAATAAGTTATCTAAGACTACCTAATTATAGAAAAGGCTATAACTTATATTAAGGGAGCCTTAATTATAATATTAAAGGATTTAAAGAAACGGTTAGAGGACTAAAGAAGTAAGAGGCGTATCTTAGTACCTATAAATAAAGTTATAGCGTTTAAATTGATATAGTAAAGGGTTAAACTTAAGAATAAAAACGAGCTAAGAGTTAACCTAAAGTACCTAGTATACTATACGCTATTATAGATTATATATATAGATAATATATATAAAATATATAGGAATCTAAAGGAAAAGAATTAGAAATACTTTATAAGGATATATTAGATAATAGATAAGCAATAATATAGGAATGCTGGGTATATACATAGCTAGTATTTAGTAGAAGTTTAGGAGTTAGGCGACTTAATACTTTAACTAGAAAGATTCTTTATAAAAGAATACTTAGATAGATAATAGTAGTAGAAATGCTTAAAAAATATATATTTATAGTATATTAAAGATAAGAAGCGAACTAGGTATTAGCTAAAGAGTAAGCTAAGTATATAAGGATTAAGTAGCTAATAGTTAGGAAAAGTAGAGGCCTATAGAATTAAAGAGAGCTAGTAGTAGAGCCTTAAACTCTTAAAGGAATTTAAAAACGGTACCTAAATTTATAAGTAAAATAGTAAGATTAATAGTTTAAAGCGCTAATAGATAGTAAAGTAACGCGAAACTATATCTTACTAGTAGTAGTTAAGAGAATAGGATTACCTTATAGATAAAAGGAGTAACCTTACCTATTAGTTATAATTTTAGGAGATCTAATAGCCTATAGAGGAGGGATTATTAGTCTTAAAATAGGACTAATTTAGCTAACTATTAAAGAAAGGTAAATTAAGATATCTTTTAATATCCTACTATTAGGACGGGATAAGGCAGTACTAGGAATACCTTAGTTATAGAAATATAATCTAAAGATTAATTAGATTATAGGTTAGGTTAATATTAGAAATACTTAATACTATAAGATATAATAGTAAGCTAAGTTAGTATAGTACTAAGTTAGAGCAATATATAAAGAGACTAAGTAAGACTTAAGTTATATACTAAAGAGATACTATAAGTATAGCAAAAAACTATGGTTATTAAAAAGTAAGAAGCTATTAGAGTATATAGCTTAAGATTATAAGATAGAATTAAAACCAGGAATAAGTTTAAGGTTTTTTTTTAATTTATAAGCTTACTAAAGAAGAAAGTAGAGTATTAAAAGAGTTTATCTAAGAGAACCTATAAAAGGGATATATTAGACTATTATAGTTATTAGCAGGTTATCTAGTACTATTTATACTAAAAAAGAATAGTAAACTAAGGCTATATATTAACTATAGGCAGTTAAATAGTATTACTAAAAAAAATAGGTATTCTTTACCCTTAATTAGCGAAATTTAAGATAAAATAGGTAATGCGTAAATCTTTATGAAGATAAATCTAAGATAGGCGTACTATTAGATTAGGATTAAGAAAGGCAATAAATAAAAGGCAGCCTTTAGATTAAAGGAAGGACTATATAAACTATTAGTTATATAATTTAGGCTTATAAACGTACTAGTAATATTCTAAAAGTATATTAATAATATATTAGGAAAACACTTAAATAAATTTATTATAGTATACCTTAATAATATTATTATCTACTTAATAACTAAGGAAGAATATAGGGAATATATTAAATGGGTTTTAAAGAGACTATAGGAAGAATAAATGCTAGTAATAATTAAGAAATGCAAGTTCTTTACTAGGAAGATAGATTTTATTAAATTTATTATTAAACTAGGCTAACTTAGTATAGATCTAAAAAAGATTAAGGCTATAGTAAATTAGTAAAAACTAAAAAACGTTATATAGTTAAGATCGTTCCTAGGGTTTTATAATTACTATAGAAGGTTTATAGCGTAATAGTTAAGAGATATTAAGCTATTTACGCGATTAATAAAAAAAAAGAACTATAGGTATAAGAAAAGGAATAAAAAGAACTTTTTAAAAAAGTTAAAGAGTTGTTTATCTAGGAGCTAGTTTTTAAGATCTATTAACTAGAACTAAAGACGGTTATAGAAATAAATATATTAGACTATATACTAGGGGTATACTTTATATAGAAATATTAAAATAGATAGCACCTAGTGGCGTACTATAGTTGGAAAATAATACTACTAGAGTTAAACTATAATATCTATAATAAGGAGTTATTAGGTATAGTTATAGTATTAAAGAAATAAAAAGTATTTTTATAAGGTATAGAGAAACTATTTATAGTTAAAATAGACTATAAAAACCTAATAAGATTTTTAATAATAAAGGAACTTAACTAAAGATAGGTTAGATAGGTAGAGATACTTATAAAATACTATTTTAAGATTTAGTATACTAAGGGCATAAATAATATAAGAGTAGACGCTCTAAGTTAAAAGGCTAAACTATAAAATAATAAAAAGCTATTAGGGGCTTTACTGTAAAAAAATATAGATAAATTAATTAGGTATAATTACCTAAAGATTATAGTAACTTAAGAGGAGCTAAAAAAAGTTTATAAGATATTAAAAAGCTTTTAGGTATAAAGAATTCTAAAAGTATAATTAGAAGATCTGTAGATAGATATATATAAAAATTAAAAAGTAAAGTATATCCTAAGAAGTATAGCAAAGTAATTTATAGAAGAGTTCTATAAAGGATTAATTTAAGGATATAATAGAGCTATAGGCTTAGTATTAAGACTTTAGGAGGAGTATATTATTAATAAAATCTAAAATATTATAAGAAAAGTAATAAACTAATAAGGTATAAGCCGTATAGAGGGCTATAACCTATTAAAATACTAGAAAAACTATAGGAGGTTATATTATAGGACTTTATTATTAAGTTACTAAAGTTAAGAGATTCTATTACCGGATAAGATTATAATATAATCTTAGTAATAGTAGATAAACTTATAAAGTGGAGATACTTTATAGTATATACAGAAGAAATATTAGTAGAAGATATTGCTAAAATCTATATTAAAGAAGTGTTTATAAGGTATAGAGTACTAAATAAGATTATATTAGATAGAGACCTAAGATTTATAGTAATATTTTAAAAAGTGTTCTTAGTAGAGTAAGGAGTTTAAGTAGTAACTTTTACCATATATTATTTATAGATAGACGGTTAAATAGAAAGATTAAATTAGACACTAGAGCAGTATTTAAGGTATTATATTAATTATATATAGAATAATTAGGTATTACTATTACTAGTTATATAGTTTATATATAATATAACACCTTAAAAAGGAATAGGTATATTACTATTTAAGGTAAATTATAGATACGAGTTAAGAACATTATTGTTACTATAGTAAGTAAAGAAAATAAGTAGTATAGCTAAAGAAAGAATAAAAACGTTAATAAATCTTTATATAAACCTTATAGAATTAGTAAAGAGAGTATAAGAGAAAATAAAAAAGTACTATAATACTAAGAGATCTAAGGGACTAGATCTTAAGGAGGGAGATAAAGTATAGCTACTATATAAAAATTTTAAGAGTTAATAACTAAGTAAGAAGTTGGACTATATTAGACTAGGACCTTTTAAAATTATATAGAGGATTTTACTGGTTATATTTAAGTTAAACTTACTAGCTAAGATAAAAATCTACCCTATATAGTATATTATAATACTAAAGCTAGTATACGGAAATATTAAGCTACTAGTTTATAAAGTAGACATATATAGAGGATAAGAAGATAATAAATAGTAAGTTTTAAGAATTGTTAGTTATAAGGATATTAACGATAAAATATAGTATAAGGTTAAGTAGATAGGCTATAATAAGGCTACCTAGAAACTACTAGAGAATTTAAAGAACGCTATAAGAAAGGTATAGGAGTATTAGAAGAGATTAGGTTAGGTAGTATTAATAAAAAAGGATTACTAAAGAATAAGTTACCTAAGGGGGACCTAAAAAGAGTAGTTGCTAAACTACTTAGATCTATTTCCTTCTCTATTAAAAGAGAATCTGTTTTTTTATTACTAAGTTTCTATAAACCTTATTTTATAAGTTTTTACTTCTTAAAATAAACCTTCTTACGAACCTTCTTAAAACGAAGTAGCTAAGTAGACGCTGTAATATAAGTATTTACAGCCTTCTGTTTTGTATTATAAGAATATTCTAACTTAATAAGGGCCTAAGATAGTTTACTATCTAGCTATATAGTAGTAAATTAAATATAAGACCTTAAAACAAATTAATTAGGGAACTAGATAACTATTAAGAGTAATAAGTTACGTATATTTAGCATTAAAAGTAAAGCGAATGTTATAGGATAAATAAATATTTACTTTAGTGTACTTTAAGTAAGAGAATAGTTATTGCGAAGATAGGTTTACTAACGTAATATAAACTAGCCCCTCTTTTAAATAATAAAAATATAGAGATAGTATAATTTTACTAAGAAATAATATCGCAGTAATAGTGCGGGCACGACGTTGGGCGTATAAAGAAGAAATTGCTTTAGGTATAATAAGTAACAATATTAACTAAATTAATTAGACAGATATTATACCTTTAGTAAATAACTTAGAGATATTTTAAATCTTTAAAGATAAAGATAAAAAGGAGAGGGATGGTGTTACGGACGTTTTAAGTATAATATTATAACTATTTAGGAAAAAGTCAGAAGAAGCTAATTAGTTAATTTAAGTACGGTTTAAGATGGAGCCGATAGAGCTATATAATAAGGAATAGTAACTAAGGTTATATAATATACTACGTATTAAATAAAAGGAATAAAAGGAACTTACGTACCTTATATATAAGACGTATATTATATATAAGGAGGATTTTATAGAAGTACGGTTGTGTATTTAAGGACCTTTAATCCCTACCTAGATAGTTCCTTCTTTATAGTAATTCTTAGAATATAATTAGAGTTAATCTATTAGGCAACTACTCCACCAGTTATTATTACTTATTAACTTTTATACTTGCATTTCCTATACACCTAGCCCAATAACAGGACCTACCGTAGTTCCTACTATAAGGTTCCGTTATAATAGTCCTGCTATCTAGTAGTCTAGCTTATAGCTAGGTTGTTTAGTTTTCTAATTCCTTATTATAACCTAGACTATATTACTAGGGGTAAAGTTAGGCTCTTAACGGTGTTTATTCGCCTACTATTCTATTAACCTTTAAGCTTTTTCTAGGTTTTTATAGGCTACCGTTTAGGCTTCCTCTAATTATTAGGCGTACTATTAGGCCTTAGTATAGAATAGCTTCTCTTATATAGTCTAGGGTTCTTCTAGCCTTTTCTAGTTAAAGCTTATTGTTATAGAACCCCACCGCAGGGGCCTCCATAGGAGAGCCCCGTGCTCTTACGTACACCTCGCGTATAGCTTATGTTAGCTACGCGTAGGTATATTACCTCCTTACGCCCTTAACCCTTACGATCGATTGCGTAATATTTTGTAGACTCCTTGAATATATACGCTTTATAGCCACTACCCCCGTCCCGTAACATTACGTTACGCCTTTTTTACCACTAACGCTTAGCCTATAATTAATTCTACGTCTTTATAATATTATAGGCGCTACCAAAAGTAGCGTGTCTATAAATTACCTCACTTTATACTTCTAAGGAACCTATAATAGTAAGACAATATCCCTTATTAGCTACTATGTTAAACCTAAAGAATAATTTAATACCTATATTTAACTTATAACGCCAATTAATCCTAGGAGAATTTGATTTATTAGCTTTAGCCTTAACCCCTAAGGAGACGGACACTAATAATATCTTATCTTTTATTAACTATATAACTACGGATAAGTAAATAGAAGGGCTATTACCTATTAAAATTAAAATATAAGACGCCGAGACGTTTGTAAAAATAGTAGCATAAGACCCTAATAAATACTACCGCCTTTTATAGAACTATTACCTAAAGCTTAT
>Ga0307515_10010981_pt1 | contig 17263 bp, 15 predicted proteins | sample 17_EM_MG_FD_194513 | JGI IMG/M metagenome (GOLD analysis project Ga0307515, IMG submission 194513) | Populus trichocarpa ectomycorrhiza microbial communities from riparian zone in the Pacific Northwest, United States - 17_EM | ecosystem: Host-associated > Plants > Roots > Unclassified | place...
ACGACTGCTACTACGTGCGGAATCGTCCCGACGACGGCAACGTCACCCGCCGCACGCACGACCCGCTGCCGTGGCTCGACCAGGCCGAGCGGCTCTTGAACATGATCGCCGCATACGTTCCGGCCGGTACCGGCCGTGACAATCTGGTCACCCGCCACTTCCGTTTCGAGATCCTGCCCTGCCTCGGTTCGAAACACCCGCGATTCGCCGATCGCTGGCTCAACCACAGCACTCCCGAAGAGCAGCGGAAAGTGCTCGACCGGGTCAAGGAATTGTGCGACACCTGGGTCACCGGCAATGTGCTGGATAACCTCGCCCCGGACTTGCGGCTGCGCGCATTCTGCGTCCGTGAGAACAAGACCGCCGAACTGGCCGCGATCATCGCCGCGCAATTGGCGCCCGCCGAGAAAGCGATCGCCTACAAAGGCAGGGTCTACCTCGGCCTGCCCTATTTCCGTGACGAGGCCGCCGGGATTCCCGACCGGATGTACGAGCTCGACAACGTGCGCGTCATCCACCGCCTCGACACCCTCGACTGGTCGGCCGCGGGCCTGCTCAACGTCGGCGGCCACGCCCACCTGACGCATGTCGACACCGACGGCCAGATCGTCGAGCTCCTCGTCCGCAAACGCGGCTCCGACGTCGAGTACCGCGTCCCCACGGCCCAGAGCGAGACGCCCGCACTGGCCGACGCCTCCACGCACTACGACTACACCCACTCCGGTTTCAGCGCCGGCGTCGACTTCGCGACCCTCGCCGACGGCCGGCCCGTCGCCAACGGGGTCTGGGACCTGTCGCTGTCGGTCAGCGCCAAAGGTGTGACCGTCGAGCGGCGGCTCGGCAGGGAACGCGCCAAGGACATCGCCACCGGCCACCGCCTGCGCGTCCTCCCCGACGGCAAAGGCGGCGGCCGCCTCGCCGACGGCTACTTCGGCGTCGCGGGAAACCTAAGTGTCGACGTGGGCGGGAAACTCAAGACGGTCGCGAGCAAGATCCGCTGCACCAAGCTCGACTCCTCCCGCACACACCTCGACGTCACCGCGCGCATGCCGCTGGCCGACGTCCCCGACAACCTCGACGTCTCCCTCGCCGTCACCCGCTCGGGCAAGACCGTGCCCCTGCCGACCGAGCTCACCTTCGACGAGGACGGCATGACGGCCACGGGCCACCTGTCGGCGCCCCTGCTCAAACTGCGCCCCGGAACCTGGGCCGTGAAGGCCGTGCTCGCCTACGGGGGCGGCGGCCGCACCCTCGCGGTGACCCGCAAGGGCGGCGCGGAGGCCCAGGTCGGCGTCCTGCCCCGCGTCGGGGCACTCCTGCGCAAGGTCCTCGGCCGCCGCTGAGGACGGAAAAGGGCCACCCGCGCACGCGGGTGGCCCTTTTCCGTGTTTCGGGGCTCTACGCGCCGATGACCACGTGTTTCACGCCGTCCCAGTTCGCCGGGTCGGTGACCCGCCGCCCGTCGACGACGACCCGCACGTCGGGGAAGTCGGACGAACCGAGCTTCTTGTACTCCTCGTGGTTCGACTGGATGATCAGCGCGGTGACCGGCGCGCCCTGATGCGCGGGCACCCCCAGCTTGACCAGCTCGTCGGGGGTGTACATCGGGTCGCTCACGTACGGGACCGCGCCGCGGGCCCGCAGGGCCTCCACGACGGGGAAGACGCCCGAGAACGCCGTCTCCTTGACCCCGCCGCGGTAGGACGCGCCGAGGACCAGCACGGCTGCGCCGTCGAGCACGCCGTAGGCCTCGCCGAGCAGGCCGACGCTGTACTCCGGCATGCCCGCGTTCGCCTCGCGTGCCGCGCTGACGACGGTCGCGTCCGGGTCGTTCCACAGGTACAGGCGCGGGTAGACCGGGATGCAGTGCCCGCCGACGGCGATGCCTGGCTGGTGGATGTGGCTGTAGGGCTGGGTGTTGCAGGCCTCGATGACCTTGGCGATGTCGACGCCCGCCGAACCGGCGAAGCGCGCGAACTGGTTGGCCAGCCCGATGTTGACGTCGCGGTAGGTCGTCTCGGCCAGTTTCGCCAGCTCGGAGGCCTCGGCCGAGCCGAGGTCCCACACGCCGTTGGGGCGGCCCAGGTCGGGACGGTCGTCGAACTCCAGGACGGCCTCGTAGAACTCGACGCCCTTGCGGGCCGAGGCCTCGTCGACGCCGCCGACGAGCTTCGGGTAGCGGCGCAGGTCGGCGAAGACCCGGCCGGTGAGGACCCGCTCGGGGCTGAACACCAGCGAGAAGTCCTCGCCCGGGGTCAGTCCGGAACCCTCCCGCAGCATCGGTGCCCAGCGCGTGCGGGTCGTGCCGACCGGCAGCGTCGTCTCGTAGCTGACGAGCGTCCCCGGACGCAGCCCGGCGGCGATCGCGCGCGTGGCGGCGTCCATCCAGCCGAAGTCGGGCTTGCCGGCACCGTCGACGAACAGCGGGACGACCACGACGACCGCGGCGGACTCGGCCGTCGCCGCCGCGGTGTCGGTGGTCGCCGACAGCAGACCGGCCGCGACGACCTTCTCCAGCTTGGTGTCCAGGTCGGCCTCGCCCGGGAAGGGTGTCACACCGGCGTTGACCAGGCCGACGACCTTCTCGTCCACGTCGGCGCCGACGACCCGGTGGCCCATGGACGCGAACTGGACGGCCAAGGGCAGGCCGATCTTTCCCAGGGCGACTACACAGATCCGCATGACAGTTCTCTTCCTTCACGGGGGAGCGGGGAGCGCGGTGTCACGCCGGTGCCTCGACCGGGTCGGGCGCCGGGTCCTCGTCGATGTCGGGGCCGGCGGCGGTCGCGGCCTTGCGGCTCACGGCGGCGGCGCCGTACAGGTCGAGGTAGATGCCGTCGAGGACCTCGGCCTGCGCCTCCCAGTACCACTCGTCGAGCAGTCCGCGACGGTCGTAGACCGAGCGGTACCTTTGCGGATCGGCCAGGATGGCGCGGACCGCGCGGACGTAGCCCTCGGTGCTCTCGGCCTCGAAGACCTCTCCCTGGCCGGTGGCCTTCGTGGCCGCGGCCATGGTCTTGACGTCACTGACGATCAGCGGCAGCCGAGCGTGGGAGTACTCGAAGAACTTGGTGATCAGGGCGATCTCGTGGTTCGGGAAGTGGTGGATCGGGATCACCCCGATCGTCGCGCTCGACAGGTAGGGGACCACCTGCCAGTGCGGGACGTAGGGGAGGACGTGGACCCGGTTCTCGGCGCCCAGCTCGGCGGCGCGCTCGCGCAGCTTGCGCATGTAGGAGCCGTCTGGCCGCGACACGATCAGCGCGATGTGCGTGCCGGGCAGCTCGGGCAGGGCCTCGATCATCGTGGCCAGGCCGCGCTGTGGGGCCGCCGCGCCGCTGTAGACCAGCAGGGGCGTCTCGGCGTCGAGGCCGCACTGCTCGCGCAGGTCCGGCATCGGGATCGTCTCGCGCTCGGCGGGGATCTCCTTCTCGGGGGCGTTGAGGACGACGGCCGGGGTCTCGGGGAGGCCGTGGGTCTCCTTGAGGAGGTCGGCGAGCCCGTCGGAGACGGTGACGACGCGGTCGGCGTACTTCGCGAACTCCCGCTCGGCGGCGATCATCGCCGGCTTCCAGCGCTCGTTGGTCGACCACGAGCGGATGCCGGGGAGGAACTCGTGGGCGTCCCAGACGAGTTTCACGTCGCGTCCGGCGGCGCGGGCGCGCAGGGCCGCGCGGGCGCCGACGCCGAGCATCCGGAAGTCGTTGGCGTGGATGATGTCGGGCTTGAGCCGGTCGACGGCCTTGGCGTAGGCGAACTCGAAGTCCCACAGGCTCGGGTCGATGCGGCGCCAGGCGCGGTCGCCCATGAGCCTGCTCCACAGTTTGACGGCGAAGCGGTCGGTGGGCGCGCTGGCGTTCTTGCGCATCGGGGTGACGGCCTTGGTCTGGCGGGCGCGGATGCGGACCCATTTGCGGCGGGCGTCGGCGGCCAGTTTGGAGAGCTTGAGGCGCACGCGCGCGAACTGGACCCCGAGGCCGTTGTCGCCGGCGTCGCGGCGGGCGGCCAGGAGGGTGCCGCGGAAGCGCAGCTCGGCCTCGCGGGCCTTGGTGGAGGCGACGCGGTAGGAGGACGTGTGTCCCGGCCGGTAGGCGAGCGGCCGGCGCCAGAAGAGGCGGCGGAGCTGTTCGGGCTGCTTGTGCAGGACGTCCTTGAACTCCAGGAGGCGGACCTCGGCCTTGCCGAGGTGCCACGACTGGGGCGGGACGGTTTCGGAGGAGCGGCCGAGGAGAGTCACCTCCCAGCCGAAGTCTGAGGCGGAACGGGCGGCCTTCTGCACCCGAGAGTCGCCGTTCACCTGGTTGTCGACGAGCATCACGATCCGGCCGCGTCCCCCGTCGGGGACGGCGATGTTGTCATGGCCCTGTGGCACGGCTTTCCTCACTGCTAGAGCCGGTTGCTCCCTCACCGGCTGGATGGTGGGCGTATCGGCCATCCGGTATCGCCCTACTCGACGCGCATGGTGGAACCGGTCCGCGCCGATTCGAGGATCGCCGCGGACACCTCGACGTTGCGCATGCCTTCGCGCAGGGTGACGATCTCGGTGGGTTTCCCGTCGACGGCGTCGCGGAAGCGCGCGTGCTCCACGAGGAGCGGCTCCCGACGAAGGATCGCATACCGGATCATATCGCCCGAAGTGACGCCGGAGAAAGTCCGCAGCGCCTCCCACTCGTTGCTCGACGCGCCGTTCGAGTAGAACGTCAGGTCGGCGGTGAGTGTGTCGGCGACGAAGCAGCCCAGCGCGCCGGTCACGGCGGTGAAGCGCTCCTTGAGCGGGCTGAGCCAGTTCACCAGGTGGTTGACGACCGTCCCGTCGTCGAGCGAGGCGACGACGGCGACCATGTCCTCGTGCGGGCGGCCGCTCTTGTGGACCGTGCGCGCCGAGACCGTCGCGTAGCCCTGCCCGGTGACCCACGAGGTCAGGTCGATGTCGTGGGTCGCGAGGTCCTTGACGACGCCGACGTCGGCGATCCGGTTCGGGAACGGCCCCTGGCGGCGGGTGACGACCTGGTAGATGTCGCCGAGCTCGCCGCCCTCCAGGCGCTCGCGCAGGCTCTGGAGCGCAGGGTTGAAGCGCTCGATGTGCCCGACGCCGGCGACCAGGCCGCGGCTCTCGAAGGCCTCGACGAGGCGGGCGGCGGCCTCGACGCCGTCGGCGAGCGGCTTCTCGATCAGCGCGCACACGCCGTTCTCGGCGAGCTGGAGCCCGACGTTCTCGTGCAGCGAGGTCGGGCAGGCGACGACGGCGTAGTCGACGCCCAGCGCGAGCAGCTGGTCGACCTCGGCGAGGACCGGTGCGCCGTAGGCCGAGCGGCGCGGGTCCCCGGCCGGGTCGACCGACCCGACGAAGTCCACACCGTCCAGAGTGGACAGGATCCGGGCGTGGTTGCGCCCCATGGCGCCCAGCCCGATCAAGCCGGCCCGCAGGCGCCTGGTCTGTTCCGTCACGGCTCTACAGCCCCTCTCCCACTTCGTTGACGGCCTTCACGATCCGGTCGAGCTGCTCGGCCGTCAGGGAGGGGTGGACGGGCAGCGAGAAGACCTCGCGGGCCGCGCGGGCGGTCTCCGGCAGGTCCCAGGCGCGCACGGGGCTGTCGCCGGCCGGCTCGCGGTACGGCTTCAGCTCGTGGATGGGGGTGGGGTAGTAGACCGCGTTGCCGACGCCGCGCTCGGTGAGGGCGGCCATGAAGGCGTCCCGGTCACCGGCGTAGCGGACGGTGTACTGGTGGTAGACGTGCCCGACGCCCTCGGCGACCGGGGGCGTCCGCACCGCGGTGATCCCGGCGTCGAGGAACTTCGCGTTCTGGCGGCGCTGCTCGGTCCAGGCGGCCAGCTTCGTCAGCTGGACCCGCCCGACGGCCGCGGCCACGTCGGTCATGCGCATGTTCGCGCCGACGATCTCATTGGCGTAGCGCTGCTCCATGCCCTGGTTGCGCAGCAGGCGAAGCGTCCGCGCCAGCCCGGCGTCGGCGGTGGAGACCATGCCGCCTTCGAGCGAGTGCATGTTCTTCGTCGGGTAGAAGCTGAAGCACCCGGCCGCGCCGAACGCGCCGACCTGGCGGCCGTTCTGCGTCGCGCCGTGCGCCTGCGCGGCGTCCTCGACGACGGCGAGCTTGTGCTTGTCCGCCAGGGACTGGATGCGCGCCATGTCGGCCGGGTGGCCGTAGAGGTGCACCGGCATGATCGCCGCCGTGCGCGGGCCGATCTCGGCGGCCACGGCGCCGGGGTCGATGCCGAAGGTGTCCGCCTCGATGTCGGCGAAGACCGGCTCGGCGCCCACCAGGCGGACCGCGTTGGCCGAGGCGGCGAAGGAGAACGACGGCACGATGACCTCGTCGCCCGGGCCGACGCCCAGGGCCAGCAGCGACAGTTGCAGCGCCGAGGTACCGGAGTTCACCGCCACGCAGTGGCGGCCGTTGACGAGCTCCCCGAACTCCTCCTCGAAGGCCGCGACCTCCGGGCCCTGCACGACCCTGCCACTGCGCAGCACGCGGACGGCGGCCTCGATCTCCTCTTCGCCGATCACCGGTTGCGCGGCGGGGATGGGGGTTCCACCTGTGGCCATGTGCCTGATCTCCCTGCGGATTACGTCGCTTCGGCGCCCGGCGGATCCCGCCGGCGCACCCGTGTCCGACCGTCGGTGCCCCGGCCGGTCTCGCCTGGAAGATTTACGCACGGCATCGGATCGGTTTATGGGATCTGAAAGCCGTCCGATCAGCGCTTCTCACCGAGTGGAACACGAGGTGGCCGCGAGTGTTGGGCGCTCGCCGGAATTCACTTGTCGTTCATGTGAAATACGCCCGAAACACTCACCGGCGGCCCCGAAAGGGACCGCCGGTGAGTGGTGAATTACGCAGAGCCTTCAGTTTTGCGGTGAGGCCCCGGCCGAACTCATGAGGGCAGGTCGCCGTTCTTTCGACCACTGAGGCCGGGGACCGTGCACCGCGGCGGGGCGGAGCCCGATCCCCTGGCCTTGAGGCGGTCTTGCTCGCCCACTGAGGCCGGGGACCGTGCACCGCGGCGGGGCGGAGCCCGATCCCCTGGCTTTCAGGCGGCTTCGTTCGCCGCCGCAAAACCAGTTTGGCCGCCGCAAAACCAGTTTCGCCGCCGCCAAACCAGCAGAACCTCACAGCTCCTTGAGGACCGAGTTCTCCAGCTTCTTGAACAGCGCCCATCCGAGGAACAGCACGCTCACGCACACCACCGCGGTGTACCCGAGCAGTCCCCAGCTGGGAAGTTCGTTGGGGTTCCAGGCCGCGTGGTGCAGCTGGATGATCCCGACATAAGGGTTGGCCATGTACAGGCCCTGGAGCCAGCCCGGGACGTTGGAGGGGTTCTCCGAGTCGCCGAGGACCTTCGTCAGCGGGTAGATGATCGGCGCCGCGTAGAACAGCACCCGCATCGCCAGGCGCATGAACCGCTCGACGTCGCGCATCAGCACGTTCACCGAGCCGAGGATGAACGCCAGGCCGACCAGCAGGCAGGTCTGGAGCAGGATCGCCAGCGGAAGGGCCCAGATCGAGCTCTTGAAGCCGCCGCCCAGGAAGATCGCGAACAGGATGATGATCGGGATGCCCGCCGCGAACTCCGCGAAACGGGCGATCACCTTCGCGACCGGGAAGATCTCCCGCGGTACGCGCATCGTCGTGATCAGCGAGGACTGACTGGTCAGCGCCCTCGTCGACTCCGACATCGCCGAGCTCGCCCACTGCCAGGCGAAGATGCCCGACACGACGAACACGGCGTAGTCGCCGCCGTCGACGTTCTTGCCGCTGTGGCCGTACAGGATGCCGAAGACGAAGTAGTAGATCGCCGCCATGCCCATCGGCTCGATCAGCGACCAGAAGTAACCCAGCACCGAACGCTGGTATTTCACCGCGAGGTCGCGCTGAACCAGTGTCGTGAGCGTGGAACGGTTGCGCCACAAGGCGCGCACCCCGGTCGCTTTGCCGAGGTTCCGTCCGATCACCGTCACCGGAGCGACCTCTTTGTACGTGACACGAGCTCTCCCCTGCATAGGAGTGGATGCGGCAGGGGCTCATCCTACGAGGCGCGCAAATCGGATGTCGGGTCCCCCGGATCGGGTACCGGGGCAAGCGAAACGCGCATGTCACGTGACGTGCGCGCGACGGTCGGCGGCCCTGGTCAGTTCGCGTGGATCGACTCGCCGCCGTCGACGACGAGGACCTGGCCCGTCATGTACGAGGCCTGCGGCGAGCACATGAAGGCGATCACGGCCGCCACCTCGTCGGGTGTGCCCGGACGTCCCATCGGGGCGTCCAGTCCGCGCTGCAACTCGTGCACCGTTGACGATCCCGTCCGGATGACCCCCGGCGCGACCGCGTTGACAGTGACCCCGTCGGCGACCAGTTCCATCGCCAGAGCCCTTGTCAGGCCCAGCATCCCGGCCTTCGCCGAGGCATAGGCGGCCTCCGCCGGGACGGCGTTGAGGAGTCCCGCCGTCGCCGAGACGTTCACGACCCGGCCCCAGCCGCGCTCGGCCATGCCCTGTACGAACGCCCGGCTCACCAGGAACGCCGTCGACAGGTTCCGGTCCAGCTCCTGGCGCCACTCCTCGAACGTCAGCTGCGCCACCGGACGCAGCACCGCCGGGCCGGCCTTCGAGTTCAGCCCCGCGTTGTTGACCAGCACGTCCACTTCGCCGACCTGCTCGGCGATCGCGTCGGCGACACCGGCGACCTCGGCGTCGTCGGTCAGGTCGGCGACGAAGCCGAACCCGCCGATCTCGCCCGCCCGGTCGTGGATCCGCCGCGTGGTCGACACGATCGCCACCTCGGCGCCCAGCGCGCGAAGCTGCTTGGCCACCGCGAAGCCGATGCCGTCCGGGCTGCCCGCCCCGGTCACCAGCGCCACCTTGCCGTCGAGGCTCCCCGCCGACTTCGGATCGACATCCGGACGGCGGTTCATCGTGGGGTGCGGAATGACGTCCGGGTGGGAACGTCTCGGCGGTACGGGGGTCATATCGCAGATCCTGCCATGGACGAGAATCGAAGGCATGCCTAGCACGCCGAGCAGACCCGTCATTGTCATCACCGGCGCGTCGGCCGGTGTCGGCCGCGCGGCGGCCGTCGCACTGGCCCCGCGAGCCGAGATCGTGCTGGTCGGACGCGATCAGACGCGTCTCGACGACGCGCTCGCCGCCGTCGCCGCGGCCGGTGGAGAGGACGCCGCGGCCTACCGCTGTGATTTCGCCGATCTCTCCGCCGTCCGCGACCTCGCCGCGGTCCTCCACGCCACCTACGAACACGTCGACGTCCTCGCCTGCAACGCCGGAGTCCTCGCCACGAAGGCGCACGAGACCGTCGACGGCTTCGAGCTCACCATGCAGGTCAACCACCTCGCCGGGTTCCTCCTCGCGAACCTCCTGCGCGACCGGCTCACCGGCGGCCGCGTCATCACGACGAGCTCGGCGGCGCACAGGGGCGCCCGACTCGACCCCGGGACCTTCGGCGTGCCCGCCGCGTACCGGCGCTGGAACGCCTACGCCGAAAGCAAGCAGGCCAACGTCCTCTTCACCCGCGAGGCCGCCCGCCGCTGGGGTCCGGAGGTGCTCACCGCCGCCTTCCACCCCGGCGCCGTGCGCTCCCGCTTCGGCGACGACAACGGCCTCTTCCGATTCGTCAAACGCCTCCCCGGCTTCATCAGCCCCGAGGCGGGCGCCAAGACCCTCGTGTGGCTGGCGACGGCCGCGCCGGGGGACTTCACCTCGGGCGGCTACTACGTCCGCGGGAAGCGGCACTCGCCGTCGTCGGCCGCCTCGGACGACGAGACCGCGCACGCGCTGTGGGAGGCCGGTCTCAAGGCCACCGGCCTGCGCTGAGTCGCACGCCTGAGAACGTCTCCCGATCGGCAACCGAGGTACTACCGCAGGACAACTCCCGGTAACCTTCGCAGGGCAACGCCACTCCATTCACCCCCCTCTACGAGTGGAAGAAGCCGCAAGGTGCCCGCTAGCCGCAAAGTCGCCGTTCTCACACCTTGGTATCCGAGTTCCCAGTCACCCTTCGGTGGAGCGTTCGTGCAGGCCATGGTGGCCGCGACGGCGCCGGGATGCACCAAGGCCACCGTCTACCACTGCGATCCCTGGCCGGTCCGCGACGCCGCGAAGCTCCCGGCCGTCCGCAAGGCCAACGTCCGTCTCATGAAGCGCGCGCTGAGGCCGGTGCCCACGGTCGGCGGCGCCGAACTCGTCTACGTCCCGACGCCCATCACCGGCCGCCCGACCTTCGCCGAGCGCGCCCACGCGCACTCCGAGGCGCTCGGGGCGGCCCTCGGCGGTGAGTTCCTCGACGCCGACGCCGTCCACGCCCACGTCGGCCTGCGCGGCGGATGGGTCGCGCTCCAGCACGCCCGTCCCGGCGTGCCCGTGCACGTCACCGAGCACGCGACCTTCCTCGACCAGGTCCTCGATCAGCCCGACTCGCGGGCGATGTACGAGGAGGTCCTCGCGCGCTGCACCGGTTTCCACGCCGTCGGCGAGCCGGTCCGCGAACCGCTTGTGGCGGCCTTCCCGAAGTACGCCGACAAGATCGGGCTCATCCCCAACGCGATCCCCTTCGGGCCGCCGCGGGCCGAGCCGGTGACGGAGCTGCGCCGGTGGCTGTTCGTCGGCTCGCTCATCGAGCGCAAGGGCGTCGGGCTGCTCGTGGAGGCCTTCGCGAGCTGCCACGCCAAGGATCCGCGGCTCACGCTGACGATCCTGGGCGAGGGCGGCATGCTCGCCGGGCTCAAGGGCCGCGTCGCCGAGCTGGGCCTCGGCGACAGCGTCACCTTCGTCGGCTCGGTCACCTCCGACGTGGCGCTGCGCATGATCGGCGACCACGACCTGCTGGTGCACGCCAGCCGCCTGGAGACCTTCGGGATGACCATCGTCGAGGCCGTCGCCTGCGGCACGCCCGTGCTGGTCACCCGCAGCGGCGGACCCGACGCGACGCTCCTGGGCGTCGAGGACGCCGTGGGCGAGATGATCGACGTGACCGACGATCCCGCGACGATCAGCGAGGGCTACTGGCGCCTGCGCGACCGCTTCCCCGCCGGTGTCGACCTGGCGCGCGCTCGCGAGGTCCTCTCCGCCCGCTACGGCTTCGAGGCCGTCGGGAAGATCCACCACGATCTCTGGTTCGGTGAGGAGTGAGCATGCGCGTCCTGTTCCTGGCCGCCGACGGCACGCGCCGTCGCGCCGTCGCCGACGAGTCGGCGCGGGTCGTCGCCGAGGGCGGCCGCGCGGTCGTCGTGATCGGCAAGGAGAAGACCTGGCGCGACACCGACTTCGCGCCCGGCGTCGAGCTCGTCGTGCGTGCGGGCCTCGACCTGCGCAGCCCGGCCCGGTCGATGGAGTGGCTGCTGCTGTTCCGCCTGCCGCGCAAGGTCTACCGGACCGTGGGGCGCGGGCCGCTGCGCGGACCGGTGTCGGCGATGGGCCGGCTGCACGAGCGGGTCGCGCTGTCCATGCAGCGCGGCGTCGTGCTGCCGCTGCACCGGCGCAGGTACAAGGACGGGCCGATCGACGGCGGGAAGCACATCCTGCACGGCAGTTCCTTCGACGTGATCGTGGTCGCCGACTCCGCGTCGATGCCCGACGCGCTGAAGCTCCTGGCGGGCGCGAAGGCCGACGAGGTGCGTCCGGAGGTCGCCTACTCTCTGGCGCACCTGCACGCCTGATCGTCCGACGTGGCACGATTTCACCCATGGAAGCCTTCGGCGCCGCCGTCGTCCGGCTCGCGGTCGAGGCCGTTCGCATGCGGCTGGCCGCCGCCTTCTTCGACCCGGCCGCGCTGCTCGCCGAGGACGACCCGGCCGAGCTGCGCGAGCTCGGGGCGTCGTTCGTGACCCTGGAACGCGACGGCCGCCTGCGCGGCTGCATCGGCACGCTCCAGGCGCAGCGGGCGCTCTACGTCGACGTCGCGCGCAACGCCGAACGCTCGATGCGCGACCCGCGGCTCCCGCCGGTCGAGGCCGCCGACTGGCCCGGCCTCACCGTCAAGGTCTCGGTGCTGACCGCGCCCGAGCCGGTCGCGTCACCGGACCCGGCGACGCTCATGGCGGCCCTGCGCCCCGGCGTCGACGGCCTGATCATCAGCGACGGCGAGCGCCGCTCGACGTTCCTGCCCTCGGTGTGGAAGCGGCTCGACACCCCTGAGAAGTTCCTCGCCGCGCTGCTGCGCAAGGGCGGCTGGAACGCCTGGCCCGAGGAGGGTCTTTCGGCCCGCCGCTATGAGAGCCTGGAGTTCGTCTCGACCCCACCACCCGGAGGCCGCACGTGACGACCGCACCCGCGCCGGAGCTGCTCGCCGAGGCCGTCAAGAAGGCCGCCGTCGCCTGGATCTCCTGCGGCGGCGCCGATCCCAGGCCCGTGTGGGTCGTGCCGATCGAGGGGAGGCTGTACACGGTCGTCGGCCCGAGGGAGCAGCCCGACCCCGGGCTCACCCGTGACCGGAACCCGCTGGTGACGCTGCGGGGCGACCACGGGGGCGCGATCCTGACGTTCGCGGCGGCGGCTTCCCGGCTCGACCCGGGCGGCGGGCAGTGGGACGAGATCGTGGGGCAGCTGAGCGCGAAGCGGCTGAACCTGTCGGGGAGCGACGAGACCGCGACCCGGTGGGCCTCGGAGTGCGGGGTCTACGAGCTGGCGCCGCCGGCGACGGACGTCGAGTAGTCCGCGAGGCCGTCGGGGCGGGCGAAACCGGCCAGCGCCCGACGCAGTGCGGCCCGCGCCGCGGCGTCGGCGGCGAGGCCGGCCTGCACGCGCGGGATGTCGGGCCAGGCGGGCAGGTGCGCGGTGAGTCCCCAGGCCGCGAGCCGTGCCATGGCGGTGGCCTGGTCGGCGGCGGGGAGGAACCCGTCCCGGCCGCCGAGGGCTCCCCAGCGGCTTCGGTAGAGCTCCCATGAGTTCGGCGTGCCGCCTACGTCGAGGGTGAGGGAACCCGCGGCGCCGACGGTGGTGCGGACGTAGTTGGGCTCCGTCGCGTCCAGGCGCTCGACCTGCTTCTCGTCGAGCCACAGGACGAACACCGTCGTCCGCCGCCCCGGTGCGGCGACCGGAGCGTAGGGAACGTATCCGGCGGCCGAGACATGTGCGGAATGGCCGACGCCGATCCCGGAGGCGGTCGCGCGCATCATCGGGACGGCGTCGACGGCGCCGCCCCACTTGTGGAGCAGCTGACCGGCGGCGGCGTTGGAACCGATCGCGGCGATCGGGCGGCGGGCGCTCATCGGGGCCGCGTCCAGCGCGGCCAGCGCGTCGTCGAGGCTCAGGCCGGCCAAGGGACCGCCCTCGTCGTCCAGGATCGTGCCGGACAGCGGGTGGCGCCAGGTGCCCGCCAGCAGGCAGTCACCCGGCACAGGCGGCCCGGGGTACAGCCCTGGGTTCGCGGAAGGGTTCGGGGCGTCGGCGATGGACGGCATGGTCAGGCCGGCAGCGCGACCAGTTCACCCTTGGCCACGGCCACCACGTCTCCCGTGACACGCACCCCCACGGCCACACCGCCTTCGGCGGTCACCTCGCACTCCAGCAGCGACGGCCGCGAGATGAACTCGCCCTGATCCACCGTGTACGCCGACACCCCGTCGGCGGGCAGCAGCCCCGTCCCGACCAGGTACGATCCCAGTCCGAGCGCCGCCGACCCGGTCGCCGGGTCCTCGGGCACCCCGATGCCCGGCGCGAACAGGCGGGCGTGGGCCCGGCTGGCCTCGGCGTCCCAGGCGAACAGGTACACCTTCGGCACGTCCGCGCGCGGAGTGCTCGCCGCACGCGCCACCGCGTCGGCGCGGACCGGCAGGAAGCTGTGGTCGAGGCCCGAACCCGTCTGGTACGCGTCCCCAGCGAGGTCCTCGGCCGCCAGGCCCGCCGCCGACAGCAGCGGACCGGCGTCGAGCGCCTTCAGCGGCGACGGGCGGGCACCGGTCAAGGTCGCGCGGCCGTCTTCGACGGTCAGCTCCAGCAGCCCGGCCCCGCACTCCTGCACGACCGTCCCGGCCTTCAGCTCGCCCCGGCGCAGCAGCGTCACGGCCGTGCCGACGCTCGGGTGCCCGGCGAAAGGCAGCTCGGCGCCCGGCGTGAAGATCCGCACCCGGTAGTCGGCGCCCGCCTCGGTCACCGGCAGGACGAACGCCGTCTCGGACAGGTTGAACTCGCGCGCGATCGCCTGGAGCCGGGGGGTGCCGAGCCCATCGGCGCCGAACACCACGGCGAGAGGGTTGCCGGCGAAGGCCCGGCCGGTGAACACGTCGACGATCTCGTAGGTCACGGACATGCGCCGAAGCCTACGACAGAGCGCGCGAGCTCCGCTGATGTTGCGGCGGCGAACGAAACCGCGTGAAATGCATCGGATCGGGTGCGTCCCCGCCGCGAAGCCGAAGGCTCTCGATCGACAACGACTAGGCTGCCGTTGTGGCAACCTCGGCGCTCGTGTACCTGGCCAGACTGGCCGGTACCCCGATCTTCGACCCCAACGGGGACCAGGTCGGCCGTGTCCGCGACGCCGTCGCGCGCCCCCGCCCGGGGAACGCGCCCCCGCGGGTACTGGGGCTCGTCGCCGAGATCGGGGCCTGGCGCCGCATCTTCATCCCGATGGGCCGGGTCACCAGCGTCGACCCCGGCTCGGTCGTGCTGTCGACCGGGCAGCTCAACCTGCGCAAGTTCGAGTCGCGCCCCGGCGAGATCCTCGTCCTCGGCGAGCTCCTCGACCGCCGCGTCACCATCCGCGTCGAGGACGGCGCCGCCGCCCGCAGCGGCGAGGTCACCGACGTCGCGATGTGCCGCTCGCCCGGGATCAACGACTGGGAGCTGGCGCGCATCGCCGTCCGCGAACGCACCGGCCGCCTCGGCCGCGCCCACCTCAACCAGTTCGACTGGGCGGAGGTCACCGGCCTCGTCTCGCCGACCGCGGAGCAGGGCACGCAGGGGCTGCTGTCCCTCGTGGAGTCGATGCGCGCGGCCGACGTCGCGACGATGATGCTCGACCTGCCCAGACGCCGCCGCGTCGAACTCGCCGCCGCCCTCGAAGACGTCCGGCTCGCCGACGTCCTTGAGGAGCTGCCCGAGCACGAGCAGCTGGAGATCATCGCCGCCCTCGGCCGCGACCGCGCCGCCGACGTCCTTGAGGAGATGGAGCCCGACGACGCCGCCGACCTCCTCGCCGAGATGCCCGTCAATGAACGCTCGGAGCTGCTCGACCTGATGGAGCCCGAGGAGGCCAGCCCGGTCCGGCAGCTGCTCAAGTACGTGCCCGGCACCGCCGGCGGCATCATGACCAGTGAGCCGATCATCCTCACGCCCGACACGACCATCGCCGAGGCGCTGGCGCTGCTGCGGGAGCCGAAGAACTCCCCGGCGATGGCCGCGCAGATCTTCGTGTGCCGCCCGCCGTCGCTGACGCCGACCGGCCGCTACCTGGGGATGGTGCACTTCCAGCGGCTGCTGCGGGAGCCCCCGTCGGACCTCATCGGCTCGATCGTGGACCGCGACATCGACCCGCTCGACCCGGCCGACGACCTGACGACCGTGACGCGGAAGATGGCGACCTACGACCTCGTGGCGCTGCCCGTCGAGGTCGAGGGGAGGCTCGTGGGAGCCGTCACCGTCGACGACGTCCTCGACCATCTGCTGCCCACGGACTGGCGGGACCGCGCGCATGACTGAGAACCACGCCGGCCGCGGCCGGAGCCTGTCGGAGCCGAAGCCCCCGTCGCGCCTGCGGCTGCCGAAGTTCAGCTCGGACGCCTTCGGCGCCTTCGCCGAGCGCTTCGCGCGGTTCATGGGGACCGCGCGGTTCCTGGTCTACATGACCGGGTTCGTGATCTTGTGGATCGCGCTGAACCTGGTGGGGATCTTCGGGCTGCGGTGGGACCCGTACCCGTTCATCCTGCTGAACCTGTTCTTCAGCACCCAGGCCTCGTACGCGGCGCCGCTGATCCTGCTCGCGCAGAACCGCCAGGCCGACCGGGACCGCGTGCAGATCGAGGCCGACCGGCGCCGCGCCGAGGCGGCGAAGGCCGACACGGAGTTCCTGGCGCGCGAGCTGGCGTCGCTGCGGATCGCCCTCGGCGAGGTCGCGACGCGCGACTTCGTGCGCGGGGAGATGAACCGGCTGCTGGACGAGGTGTCGAAGGGGAAGTAACCCCTACTTGCCCCCGCCCGGCCCGTTCAGCAACCCCAGCGGCTTCCCCGCCAGGCTCTCCCGCCGGACCGCGAGCCGGTCGGCGATCGCGTTCAGCGCGCGCGCCGCCGGCGTGTCCGGGCTGCGCAGGACGAAAGGCACGCCCGCGTCGCCGGCCGCCCGCAGCTCGGGTTCGAGCGGGATCTGGCCGAGCAGGGGGACCTCGGCGCCGACGAGCTTCGTCAGCGCCTCCGACACCGCGGCGCCGCCGCCCGCCCCGAAGACCTCCATGCGGGAGCCGTCGGGCAACTCCAGCCACGACATGTTCTCCACGACGCCGGCGAGGCGCTGGTGGGTCTGCATGGCGATCGCCCCGGCGCGCTCGGCGACCTCGGCGGCGGCCATCTGCGGCGTGGTGACGACGAGGAGCTCGGCGCCGGGGAGCAGCTGCGCGACCGAGATCGCGATGTCGCCGGTGCCGGGCGGGAGGTCGAGGAGGAGGACGTCGAGGTCGCCCCAGTAGACGTCGGCGAGGAACTGCTGGAGCGCCCGGTGCAGCATCGGCCCGCGCCAGACGACGGCGGCGTTGCCGCGCGTGAACATGCCGATCGAGATGACCTTCACGCCGCTCGCCTGCGGCGGCATGATCATCTCCTCGACCTGCGTGGGACGGCCGTCGGCGCCGAGCATGCGCGGGACGGAGTGGCCGTAGATGTCGGCGTCGACGACGCCCACCTGGAGGCCCTTCGCGGACAGCGCGGCGGCCAGGTTGACCGTGACGCTCGACTTGCCGACGCCGCCCTTGCCGGAGGCGACGGCGTATACACGCGTGCGCGAGCCGGGCTGGCTGAAGGGGATGACGGGCTCGGCGCGGTCGCCGCCGCGCAGGCTGGTCTGGAGGTCCTTGCGCTGGGTGTCGGACATGACGCCGAAGTCGATGCTGACGCGCGCCACGCCCGGCACCTCGGTGACGGCGAGGGTCACGTCGCGCTGGAGCTTGTCGCGCATCGGGCAGCCCGCGATGGTGAGCAGGATCCGGACGCTGACCAGGTCGCCGTCGATCGCGACCGTGTCGACCATCCCGAGGTCGGTGATGGGACGTCGGATCTCGGGGTCGTCGACGGTCGCGAGCGCTGCGCGTACGG
>Ga0307515_10010982_pt1 | contig 17261 bp, 27 predicted proteins | sample 17_EM_MG_FD_194513 | JGI IMG/M metagenome (GOLD analysis project Ga0307515, IMG submission 194513) | Populus trichocarpa ectomycorrhiza microbial communities from riparian zone in the Pacific Northwest, United States - 17_EM | ecosystem: Host-associated > Plants > Roots > Unclassified | place...
CAGATGATTGCGTCTCTCGAAGGCACCGCAGGTGCTGTGGACGTATTGGCGGATTCTGATACAATCCTGACATCGTCAACCCGCGGGCAGTTTATAAGTTTCACCAAACGTACTGGTCGACCCGCCCGCTCGCTCGCTTCACAATAATATGTTCAAATCTGTCACTCTTTTTCTCTCCACGCCTATGCGTATATCGTCTCATTTTATCTCTCGTACTCCAAGAATAATTTGTCGTCAACGCGCTGCCCAGGCTGCATATCCACACTCCACAGATCTCACCTCTGCCCCTGCCTCGCCCCGTTCAGAAGCGGTCCACTGTATATCAGCTCCCGGTCGATAATGAGGAATCAACCCGTCTCAGTATGTAGCTTTCTTGAATCAAGATGACCTACTTACCCAGAAAAGACACTCAGCATGTCCTTTTCAAGATGCTCATCGGTGGCAACTATCTCGGCCCTGTCAAGGAGACCCTCGGCAGTGCTGGAAAACGTTCCGTCCTCGATGTTGGCTGTGGTAGTTGCTCTTTCGTGCTAGACATAGCAAAAGAGTTTCCTGACGCTCAAGTAATTGGTTGCGATGTTGCTCCTATGCAACGAGCTCTTGCACCCCCTAACCTCAGAATAGATATCGTGAGTACATGGTGAACAAAGAGCTCGTGGGTACTAAATGGAGCCATCAGCATGACGCAAACCAGGGTCTGGCACGACGCTATGGTGAAATGAGCATAGATATGATCAATGCCCGAATGGTTGCGATGGGTACGTCCCACGGTCGTCACCTCTTGTGGGTTTACTAACAATTTCACCTTTCAAGGTATTACTGACTATGCGAAACTCATCAGAGAGATGACGAAAGTGCTTCGAGCTGGAGGTATGCTCCATTTGCAAGAATGGGACTTCTTTGTAGGTGTAACTCCAATTGCCGTTCGAGAATGGGCTGAGGCGATCTCCCAGATTGCCGCTGGAAGTGAAAAGGCTCGGCTCCCAGACAATGCCCGCCCTTTTGCCCGCTGGTGCTCCAAGTTTCGGGAGGGGCTGCAGGCTCGAAAAGCGAGTATAGAAGCGGGAACAACCTTAGAAGACATGATTCACAATCAAAATGCTTTCGGAGAGGTCCATCAGAAAGATGTTTGGATGCCCGTCGGTCCTCCTCTTTCAAAGGGTGCGCCAGTAAATGCCGTGTCGGAAGCTGACTAAGTCAGCTTCGATAGACCAACCCCAAAGTACCCACATGAACCTCGTTGGGGAATTCATGCGTGAGAATGTTAAGGTCAGTCTTCCGTTCCCTCATCAGTTTCCTGGCTTAGTCACCAGTACTACCCAGGCATTCATTAAGGGCGCACGATCGGTGACTCTCCATAGTGGGATGTCCCTGGACGAGTGCATCCAACTTGAACTCGATGCCATCAATTCAAAGACATTCAGTTCTCTACCACTCCACTCTTTCTGCGTCTCAATTGTGTTTGGGCCCAGAAGCTGGTGCAGCAGCTATAGAGAGTCTGTAGTAACCCGTCTCTATTATTGCTCCCGTACCGTACAGGCAGGATCTGTACATCAGCTGGACAAGAAGGGAAAGAAACCTGACATTTGAATTGAGCCTTCTTTAAATCCTGACCGTTTATTGATCGGGCTCGATGGCGCGAAAAAACACTGGTAAGCACGTCGGCGAAACCGGGATAGGGCCGTGACACCGCCAGATTAACTTAATAAAATGGCCCAAACATGGAGAAGGGCTGACAATTGAATCGATGGAGCCATGAGTGGCTTCCTTTGGGAATGTGTTGAACACGCTGTGCCCGAGATTGATGTCACCATTCCTGTCATCCGTCGGCTAGAGTGGCGGAGTTAGGTGTATATGAGGCGCAAGTGAACCTAGCTCCTACTAATGTCGACGGATATATCAACGGTATACCAGAATGCGCTTCTCAACCATTGCCATCGCCGTTATCCCAACGCTACTTAGCGCATTGCCCGCTATGTCCTCCTTCCATCCTCCATTTGGATCACTGAAGCTGCCCAGTAAGATTGTGACCAGCTCAGATGGTCTACAGATCTTCACTGAGAGCGCAGGAAAGGAAGGTGCACCTGCGGGTAAGTCCCCTAGCTTCGCTCTCTCCCAACTCTGCAAGCAATTCTCTGATACAGCGTTGTATAGTAATCTTCCTGCACGGATTAGCTTGCACCTCGGCCGCGTTTGACCCGCTCTTTGCGGACCCCCACCTTACTTCCAGTCTTTTCATGGTAAGTAGAACCAGCTTCTTAATTTACCAGCTAAGTGGCAATTCCTTCGGTGTACAGATTCGCTATGACACGCGTGGCCATGGTCGTACAGGTGGCCCTGATAACCCTGAGGGATATGTCTCGAAGCGTACGTCACCTCATCACAAATGTCATCGGGAAGCATGGAACTGAAAGGTGGTTTTTATAGTTTTTGCTGATGACTTTGCCGCTGTTGCTGCTGCTTACGGGGTGAAGAAGCCGTTCTATGCCGGGTGGTAAGTGTCGCCTCACCATTGGAGCCACATCTGATACCCGCGAAGGAGCCTCGCAGGTGCTGTGGCCGCAGATCTTGTTGCAAATAATGTACCTATCTCGGGTTCGTCCAAGCCTTGCGTCTCCTTTTCCGTCTACCTGCTGACATGTACGTCTCTATAGGTATCATTTGGCTGGCGCCACTCCCGTGTGAGTAAATATCTCCCGTTTCTTGGGCTTATGTTATTAATACTCCCCAGGGTTTGGAGATATTCTTCCGTTGGTCGCAACACCTTTAGTTCAGTCCTTCCTTCCTGGACTTACCAATGCAGAGGATCCAGCTCTTGCTCTAAGCACGCGTATTGGTAGGCTTGGTCCCACAATTCAGAGACCAATCCTGTAACAATGGTCATCTGCAGAGTTCAGCAAAACCCTCGTTGCCGCCAAAACTCTGCCCAATGTTCCCTTTTCGGATCTCCTGGGCTTTATTGGCTCAACGACCTTCTTGCCTCCACAAAGGGCGACTCTTGTACTGGGCCGCACTCAAGATGTGAGCGAGTGGTTTTCTTGTTTCTACACTCATATTTCTAACCCCTCACTTGAGCCTGGTCCTCTGCAAGAGGCTGCAAAATACGGAATTCCATTGCTCCTTATTCATGGGGAGGCAGACTTGCAAGTCGACCCGCAAGCAGTTCTAGACAATGCGGTCACGCCTTTCTTCACGAACGCCGAAGTCCATCATCTCAAAGGGGTCGGGCACGCTCCATTCTATGAGGCAGAAAAGGACATCGCGGGTTTCATCCTTGAATTCACCTCTCGTATTTCGTTAGCTCGACGCGAAGAGGGAGCCCTCTAACTTCGTGTAAAACCTGCATCTTAACAAGGAGCTGTTAAAATATCATGGGAATGAGATATCGCCTACAACTCTGTTCTTGTTTTCGTAACTAGAGTCCATGCTTGAATACGTTGGTAACTATACAAATGAGAAAACAATAGTCCGTGGCATAGCGACGTGCAGGCTGATACTCGGTCAGATGAACAGCACATGAGGCCGTGCCACCTCGCCACCAACAATCGGACATAAGTAATTGAATATATCTATTCGGCGGATATAGCTATGATAATTCGAGCGAGGGGTTATGGAAGACGAATAAAAGCTCACCAACAGTCCCGGTCTCCAACAGGGATATTGTAGGGCACTCACTGTAGCTTTTATTATACTTATCAGTTCTATCTTCGTTGCCTCGTATGTTGACCGAGCGCGCTACTCAAGTCAGGTGGTTCACAAAGCATCGCACCAGCTCTCAATTCAACTTCGCTCGGGTGGCACACAGGATCAAGCCCCATGCTGCCCCCTCCTCTCCTGCCAACTCTTCCAGCCACTCTTCGCTCCGCTCCCCTCAGCCCATGTGTTTTTGCCTCTAGCGTGGCAATCGGCGTGTGCGCGTCGAGCTGATTTTCTATTCGGGTCACCCAATCTAGCATTGAAGTACGGGTACGTCCTTAAGGTGCAAGAAAAGGGTCTCTCGACCGGTGGTACCATACTTCGTGTTCGAAAGTATGTCGAGTTCCTTTTCAGGACCCATCCCAACAAAATTGCCCACCTGAGACTTCCCAGCAGCGAGAACCCCCCATTACGGGGGCTCTTGACTCCCAGCCTGCACCAACCCGCAAAGTCCCTTCTTGAGGTATCATAGCCAGTTTCTTTTCCTAGGATCGGTGTAGCCATCTGGCTGCTCTATATAGATCTCCTCATTGAAGGTACTGTGAAGGCAGGCTGATGTAATGTCAAACTGGATGACATCAAGGTCACTGACAGCAGAATTGCGTGGAGACTCGAGGCCCACAACAGGCAAAAATGACTTGTTATAGTGGATACTGGGCTCTTGGAGGTCGCCACGGGTGACGAGTCTAGCCTTGTTCCTCTCGAAGATGCCATTCTTGAATACCCAGTGGAGTACCCAGCCAATTCTGGCCGTGAAAGTAGAATGCTAGCTCACGGATATCGTGGGACTTGGAATTTTGCATCTCCTTGTCCATTGCTTCCATCCATCCATCATCTCGCGCACATTATAGGGATCGGGCCGCCGTGAGATCTGAATTCCACTGGAGACTTGCCGAGACGCAATAGGAGGATAGCACCACTGAGTGAGTTGACAGGGAAATTGTTCGGTGGCTGAACCATAGGGTTGTCTCTGTCAGCACTCAGAGGGTTTGATTCGCGAAGGGTGGGTGCTGAAAGAAAGCAACAGTACAGGAAACTCCCAAATGAATCGAGCGAAGTCAATGGACATTTACAATCTTCAATCCTTAATACTCTTCACAAAACGGCGTAACTCCTAGGTATATACTCTCTTTCCAGTGCATGGTCACTCTTGGCCCCGAAGCGAGTGGGACACCTTGCTCAACGATTTCGTCCCGTTTGAGGAAGTTGCAGCATGTCTATAAGAGTGAGTGGGCATGAGAAGATATTGCAAGCAATGGGCCGGATAACTGTGCCCGTGAGGGCTGAAGTATAAACCAGGAGTGGTGGCACAACTGCCACACCAATAATGGCGATAGCGCCCTCCCACGACGCTTTGATGGTCTCCTGTGGTCTACAATTGCGGCCAAGTGGCTGTCATGAGTTCTGCTTCTGTGGCCTACTGGAGGAGAAATAGTAGCTCCCCTTCATTCCGATATAAAAGGCGCCTTTGGCAGGTCTGTGGCCTTCGAATCCCTGATACTGGCCCATATCTGGATTCCAAATGAGAGATAGCGGGGTTAACTGGAATCTGCCACCTGAAACTGGCGCTTGATCATGCATATGGATCGACATATAGGCGGAATACAGGAATATACTGGCATGCAAGAGCAGAGTGTATGAGCCGAAAGTGTTAAGGTCGGTAGCACTTGAGGGGATAGGAGATACCGCTAACGGGGCGGGTGTTGCCAATCGGCAGAGAGGATGAGGAAGACCGGGCGTGGTGCTTGCCCAAGACGATATTCTGACTGGAGTCCAGGCATCGAATGTACATGCGTTATATACTACAGGAAAGGTGAAATAGAAATCATAGCGGTACCGGACTACTACCAATGGCTATCTGTCAGATATAAAGGCTTAAGACAACGGGAACGAGTGTCAATCAGAAATCCGACCACGAGGTACATCTCTAGCAAACGGAGGAATAATCCAGCTCATGGGATCGAGCAGAGGTATAGATGCCATTGGGTAAGAGACGCTTGAGGTAGATGGGCTCATCGGCGAGCGGGCGGGCTGAGTGCGGAGTGTCCAATTTGACATGCCAACGGATTGAGGACATGTGAAACGGGATGTAACAGAAAGAGTGGCAAGTGGTACCCCAACTTGAACCACAACCTCCTCGCACTGATGTCGTATGTTCGCTGCGCCGTTCTTGGCTACAGAAAAATCTTTTCAATCAAGACCGGGAGTGATATGTTGATGGTGTCTGACCTAGTATGCGAGGTGAAAAACGCCGAGCCGATGCTGCGCTTTTTTGCCAACAGCGACCTCATACTCTACAAAGTGGATATCGATCCCCCTAATGACGCGGCCTTGGACGAAATACTCGAAGCCATATATTTGGGATCGGTTGAGCGCAGGGAAGATCAGAAATTACGGCATTCCGCCAAGTTGTCAAGCGTATTTGGAACGGCGGGGCCTTTGGCCTGCGCGATTAATATTCTGGTGAAGCCTCCCACAGGTGAGTCATTCGATCCAAGGCCCCAACGACGACACGCCCCGTTTATCCCTCCCTCCCTTATCATCCAACATCGACGTCGACATCGTCCGTATGCTTCATACTCGGACCATTAATTACCCTTCTGCCGCAGCTACCCCCACCACACCCACGATGCCTCCCCCCAACGATTTTTCTCCGCAGAATCCAGTTAGTCCGAAGTCGAAGTCGGATGATATAAAGGCCGATGTCAACGAATTCGTGGATTACTTGCGAATGAAATTCGGCACATTTCTCAGGAATAACGTCCAACTCCCTCTTTGGCAGCCGTCTTTGGAACTAGATGACCATACCCAGAGACATATTGCCGGCCTGGAAATACCTATCATAGACCAATCATCTGAACACCCGATGTTGCTACTCCACAACCTCGGCCAGCCGTCTCACGACCCACAACTGGCCGATCGCGTTCAAAGGCTTTTTCGTCTGGGATCGAAGTAACGCGTTCCCTTATGCGTACTCTGAATCATTCGCTAACCTCTTATAGGCCCAAATTTCTTTGTAATACATCTGGGTCGGGCAAGACCCGTTTACTTCTAGAAGGCCTTTCGCGCCATTGGGGATTCTATTTCACTGCCCGCAATGAACCCGAGGGAGTCGGCTCCAAGGATCTGGAGTTGGTTCTCCAGGGCTTGACGCCGCGTCTCAATGAAATCATAGACGGAGGTCCTGCTACAGCGCTGGATGAGAATAGAAATGTAGTTCGCCATCGCTTCCGACTACTGCTATATGCGCGATATGTTTGTTTACGTGTATTCCTCGAGTGCGCGGCTGCGATGGAAGGCGGGATCACAGAGAACCACAAAGGACGTTGGCTTCTCATTCAACTCGCACCCATCACACTTCTAGGCTCCGACATTTTCTTTGATCTTGTTCAGTCGGTGAGACGAGCCAGCTCCGACTCACTCTCGGGATTCATCCGCCATGAGACCATGACCATCGAACGCCTCCTACAGCAACAACCGCAACAACCTACCCTGTTTTGCGTGCTCGATGAAGCGCAGACTCTCACAAAGGATTTGAGATATTTCCAATCCGAAACGGAGCCTGTGACGCCTCGACCCATCCTCCGTCCAATAGTCCATGAGTGGGGGTTGATACTCCCAAATCTGATCATTTCGGGTACTGGGATATCGATGCGGGAAATTGAGACTGTCATGGGTTCTGTGGTGGCTAAAGCGAATGGTGGCCCAGAAACAGTGACACAGATTGGCGGGTTTGACGACGAGGATAGCTGGCGAGCCTATCTCGAGCGGTACTTTCCGCCGGGATTTCTGGGCACATCCGAGGGAAAAGAGATTGCGACTCGGGTTGGACATTGGTTGCGTGGCCGGTTCGTTTTTAATGCTACTGTCTGACAAGCGTCTGCTAATCAATCCATAGACATCGTTTCATTGCAGCTTACCTCTCACGCCTTATCCGGACCGGCTTCCGTTCCCCCCACCGAGTACTAAATGACTTTGTGTTTGACATGACCGGTTTCCGGCCCTCGGATTGGGATGATGGCCCCCCACTCAACGCCAAGTTAGAAAAACCTCTCGTTTTCAGCTTCGAAAGTCTATCAAGAAGTGAGCATTTGACAGAGGTTTCTGATATAATCCTAATCAATATTGCAGGACAGGACCTACTACCCATCTTGGCGAACTTTGTGTTTGAGTACATTCTCACTGGCAAAATATGTGGTCTGAAAGGACCTATCGGTGACGCCATGGTTGAATACGGAGTGTCAAGATTCATGAAACCTTCAAAGTGCAAGAAATTCCGAGCTCAAACTGACGAGCCTCTCGCAATTCTCGCCCTCGTCAAATTTTTTGAACGTAGGGACTTGACCTTGGAGAAATACCTGACAACTAGTCTCACCACGCCAGATCCATCCCACCGGGGCATTGTGTTTGAGGCTTTCGGTGCCTATCTCCTAGCCCTCGCCTTTTCTGGTCCCACACCTCTCTCAAAGATATTCGAGTTTGTACCAGGCAATAATGTGTACGCAGCGCTCCAGGACGAACCCGCAGAGTTGGTGATGCTCAAAAAGGATGGCGACAAGTTTCGAACGACGCCTTTCAACATTAAAGCGAATTTTCGGTCGAACCACGTTTATGGCCTCTCTCCCTCATCGATCCCCGAAACGGTGGAATGGCTCGAGAACCCACAAGGATCCGCTTTCTGCTTCCCTGCAAACGCCGTCGGTCCGGACCTGATATTTGTTCTCAGATTGACAAATGACGATACGTTTCTCCGCGTGTGTGTTCAATTCAAACACACGGAAACATTGTCACCACAGGCCTGGAAGAAGGCCATCCGCACAACCAACCCTTACCATTTCAATTCGCGGAAGACAGATGGCAACAACTCTCCTGCTTCTTCCAATGTAATGCGGGACAGGTTGGTGGACGCAATTAAAAACCTTGGGAAGGGAACCGAGAAGGCTGGGCCTTGCGGAGTTCTACGAGTCATCATTTCCCATGCCTCTAGTCCCAACAGCAATGCACTGAAGGAAGCAGCAAAAGAGAACCACCCTATTGCAACGGTCCCGCTCAACCGCCTAGGATCGGACCCCCACTCTGACTTGGGTCAAACGATCCTGTCATTGGCCAAGCTCTCACTCCAGACACCCGACCTAAAGAGAAAGAACTCGGATCAAATTGCGGGAGCCGTACCCAAGAGGACAAGAAGAGAAACTTATTAGGGGGGATCCATGTAGAGTTCTTCGTGTTTCTATCGGTCCTTAGACCGAAAGGCTACACGGACCTTTGACCTACCATAAAATTGCTGAAAGTGTCTAATTAAGAGGAGAGATGATTCACATGATGGACTGATTTCCAAACACCCCCACAGAGGGCCAGCGGTGTAGAGCAATATGGGGGTAGCCCTTCAAAGCGTTCACAACTGTAAAGTCCAAGAGATGGAGCAAGCTGATGGCGGAAGTTGAATGTTTGCGCCTAGTTTATCTGAGAGTACGCAAACCAAAACCGTGGAAGAGCATGGTGGTAAGTAAAGGGGATTCGATTAAGAAGAATGGTGAGGGGCGCAACAAGCTACTACTAGTAGACGTATTAAAACACGCCTCTGAGGCGTAATTGAAGCATTTACTGGGAACCATTAACCCCTGCTATAGTAGGTACGGAATGGTGTTAATTGCCCGAGCGCCGTTATATACCAACTTCCCAGGCTTGTCTCAATCTCAAGAGTTTCAAGGTGAAGCAACACAACGTTCTTGGCTACAGCTCCATTGCAAGCGGAGTGTCCGCAATGATAAAAGGCCATCAGACGAAGCCTCGCGAAATACAATTATGAAGGAGGTTGAGAAGAGAGAATATTCGATTCCGAAATCGTTGCAACAAACCTAGAAGGATTCCTACACCAGTTCCTTGCTCAGACGGTCGCGCCCTCCAACAATCTGCCTTTTTCTACCACGATCCCCATCGTCATTGCAGCGCCCCTATCCACTTTCTTCCCAATACTCAGGACATAGATACGAACTGAGCATCGGACCGAGAACAGGCGAGGTGCCATCGGGTAAGAGTCTGGTGGTCTGGGCTCATCGGCGTGCCGGCGTGCCGAGAGTGGAGGTGCCGACAGATTGAGGACATGTGAAACGGGGTGTAACAGAAAGGGTGGCAAGTGGTACCCCAACTTGAACCACAACCTCCTCGCACTGATGCCGTATGTTCAGTGCGCCGTCCTTGGCTACAGCAGCCTATTTTCAATCGAGATCGAGAGCGATATGCTGATGGTGTCTGACCTAGTATGCGAGATGAAAGGCGCCGAGCCTTCGACGCTGGGCTTGTTTGCCAACAGCGACCTCATACTCTACAAAGTGGATATCGATCCCCCTAATGACGCGGCCTTGGACGAAATACTCGAAGCCATATATCTGGGATCGGTTGAGCACAGGGAAGATCAGAAATTACGGCATTCCGCCAAGTTATCAAGCGTATTTGGAACGGCGGGGCCTTTGGCCTGCGCGATTAATATTCTGGTGAAGCCTCCCACAGGTGAGTCATTCGATCCAAGGCCCCAACGACGACCACGCCCCGTTTATCCCTCACTAATCGTCTATCACTCCCTCCCTTATCGTCCAACATCGCTTCATACTCGGACCTTTAATCTACCCTTCCGCGGCAGCTACCCCCACCACACGCACGACGCCTCCCCCAAAGGATTCTGCGGAGCAGAATCCATTTAGTCCGAAGTCGAAGTCAGATGATATAAAGGCCGCTGTCAACGAATTTGTGGATTACTTGCGAATGAAATTCGGCACATTTCTCAGGGATAACGTCCAACTCCCTCTTTGGCAGCCGTCCTCGGAACTAGATGACCATACCCGGAGACATATTGCCGGCCTGGAAATACCTATCATAGACCAATCATCTGAACACCCGATGTTGCTACTCCACAACCTCGGCCAGCCGTCTCACGACCCACAACTGGCCGATCGCGTTCAAAGGCTTTTTCGTCTGGGATCGAAGTAACGCGTTCCCTTATGCGTACTCTGAATCATTCGCTAACCTCTTATAGGCCCAAATTTCTTTGTAATACATCTGGGTCGGGCAAGACCCGTTTACTTCTAGAAGGCCTTTCGCGCCATTGGGGATTCTATTTCACTGCCCGCAATGAACCCGAGGGAGTCGGCTCCAAGGATCTGGAGTTGGTTCTCCAGGGCTTGACGCCGCGTCTCAATGAAATCATAGACGGAGGTCCTGCTACAGCGCTGGATGAGAATAGAAATGTAGTTCGCCATCGCTTCCGACTACTGCTATATGCGCGATATGTTTGTTTACGTGTATTCCTCGAGTGCGCGGCTGCGATGGAAGGCGGGATCACAGAGAACCACAAAGGACGTTGGCTTCTCATTCAACTCGCACCCATCACACTTCTAGGCTCCGACATTTTCTTTAATCTTATTCAGTCGGTGGGACGAGCCAGCTCCGACTCACTCTTGGGATTCATCCACCATGAGACCATGACCATCGAACGCCTCCTACAGCAACAACCGCAACAACCTACCCTGTTTTGCGTGCTCGATGAAGCGCAGACTCTCACAAAGGACTTAAAATACTTCCAATCCGAAACGGGGCCTGTGACGCCTCGACCCATCCTCAGTCCAATAGTCCATGAGTGGGGGTTGATAATCCCAAATCTGATCGTTTCGGGTACTGGGATGTCGATGCGGGAAGTTGAGACTGTCATGGGTTCTGTGGGGGCTAAAGAGAGTGGTGGCCCAGAAACGGTGACACAGATTGGCGGGTTTGACGACGAGGATGGCCGGCGAGCCTATCTCGAGCGGTACTTTCCGCTGGAATTTCTGGGCACATCCGAGGGAAAACTATTAGCCTATCGGGTTGGGTATTGGTTGCGTGGCCGGTTCGTTTTTAATGCTGCTGTCTGACAAGCGTCTGCTAATCAATCCATAGACATCGTTTCATTGCAGCTTACCTCTCACGCCTTATCCGGAACGGCTTCCGGTCCCCCCATCGAGTCCTAAATGACTTTGTGTTTGGCATGACCGGTTTCCGGCTCTCGGGTTGGAATAATGACCCTCCACTCAACGTCGAATTGGAAAAACCTCTCGGTTTCAGCTTCGAAAGTCTCTCGAGAAGTGAGCATTTGACAGAGCTTTCTGATGTGATCCTAATCTATATTGCAGGACAGGACCTACTACCCATCTTGGCGAACTTTGTGCTTGAATACACTTTCATTGGCAATATATGCAGTCTGGAAGGACCTATCGGTGACGCCATGGTTGAATACGGAGTGTCAAGGTTCAAGAAACCTTCAAAGACACCCGAAGCTGAAACTGACGAGCCTCTTGCAATTCTCGCCCTCGTCAAATTTTTTAAACACAAGAGCTTGACCTTGGAGGGATACTTGGCAACTAGTCTCACCACGCCACATCCTGCCCACCAGGGCATTGTATTTAAAGCTTTCGGCGCCTATCTCCTAGCCCGCGCCTTTTCTGGTCCCACACCTCTTTCAAAAATATTCGAGTTTGTACCAGGCAAGAAAGTGTACGCAGCGTTCCAGGACGAACCTGCAGAGCTGGTGACGCTCGAAAAGGACGGCGACAATTTCCGAACGACGCCTTTCAACATCGAAGCAAATTTTCGGTCAAGCCACCTTATTGGCCGTTCTCTCTCATCGATCCCCGAAACGTTGGAATGGCTCGAGAACCCACAAGGATCTGCATTCTGCTTCCCTGCAAATGCTGTCGGTCCGGACCTCATATTCTTCCTCAGATTGACAAATGATGATACAGTTCTCCGCGTGTGTGTTCAATTCAAACACGCGGAAACATTGTCACCACAGGCCTGGAAGGAGGCCATCCGCACAACCGACCCTTACCTTTTCCTTTCACATGACAACGACTCTTCCGCTTCTTCCAGTACATTAACAATGCGGGACAGGTTGGTGGAAGCAATCAAGAATCTTGGGAAGGGGACCGAGAAGGCTGGGCCTTATGGAATTTTACGAGTCGTCATTTCCCATCCCTCTCTTCCCGACAGCAAGGCACTGGAGGAAGCAGCAGAAGAGGACCATCCTGTCGCGACAGTACCGCTCAGCCGCCTAGAATCGGACCCCGACTCTGACTTGGGTCAAACGATCCTATCATTGGCCAAGCTCTCACTCCAGACACCCGATCAAAAGATAAGGGAGAGGCAAAGAACTGATTAGGGGGATAGGTAGATCGATGTAGAGTTCTTCATGTTCGGTCCCTAGACCGAAAGGCCACATCGACCAGATGTGGGACCTGTAACCTACCATAAAATTGCTGAAAATATCTAGTTAAGAGGAGAGACGATTCACATGATGGATTGATTCCCGAACACCTCACGCAGAGGGCCAGCGGTGTAAACCAACATGGGGGTAGCCCTGCAAGGCGTCCACAACTGTAAGGTCCAAGAGATGGAGCAAGCTGATGACGGGAGTTGAATGTTTGCGCCTAGTTTATCTGAGAGTACGCAAACCAAAACCGTGGAAGAGCGGGGTAGTAAAGGGGGTTCGATTGAGAAGAATGGTGAGGGGCGCAACGTAACAAGCTACTACTAGTAGACGTACTGAAACACGCCTCTTAGGCGTACTTGAAGCATTTACTGGGAACCATTAACCCCCGCTTATTTGGTAGGCACGGGATGGTGTTAATTGTCCGAGCGCCGTTACCAACTTCCCAGGCTTGCCTCAATCTCAAGAGTTTCAAGGTGAAGCAACACAACGTTCTTGGCTACAGCTCCATTGCAAGCGGAGTGTCCGCAATGATAAAAGGCCATCAGACGAAGCCTCGCGAAATACAATTATGAAGGAGGTCGAGAAGAGAGACTATTCGATTCCAAAATCGTTACAACAAACATAGAAGGAATCCTCCACCAGTACCTTGCTCAAACGGTCGCGCCGTCCACCAGTATGCCTGTTCCTACCACGTCCCCCATCGTCATTACTTCCACGATCCTTTGCAGCGCCCCTACCCACTTTCTTCCCAATACTCGAATCCATCCCCGACTGACTGCTGTCGCGAATCCAGGTGCCCTCATGTTTCGCCTTTGAATCGGTCCCGATACACGCAGAATGGGACCACCCTGTCTCATCCCAATCATGGATCCAGAGTTGTGCTTCCCACAGAAGCAGTACAGCCTGTCGTCGTCCGGGTCGATGATGTTCGCTATCGCCAAGACTTTCGCGGGCGAGGAGTCTTTGGCTAGTATTCTTAGAGCGTGTGGATGGGAGGTGTTGCGTGTAGGTGGGGGCGACGGCGGTGATCGTGGTGCTCTGGCGGCAGTGTAGATGGGTTCGAATGCGTACTCAATGCCTGGATTGGCGGGCTGGTGGTAGTGTTAGTTTTACCTGATATGCAACGTGATTCCAGGGTGTTGAAATGGTACATTGCTTGCAGAGGAGGACCGGCGTGACTGTGGGATGGCGTTGAGGCGGGCAATACGCGTCCGAACAACCTACGGGGGGTATACTCGAATGTTCCAGGCTTGAGTGAGGGTAGAATTCCCCCTGCCACAGAAGATCCGGCTAGATTGTATCACAATTTCCGCTGAGGTCGGAGTCGGGGTGGCCCTTCCCTAACCCACCTTGGTCCATTCTTCACAATCGGGAACCGCATCCTCCTTGCTCTTGTCGCATACCCCGCTATCGCATTCGCCTTGTTTCTACCTCGCTGTTCTCCGTGCCCTTGATCTCATCGACGACTCGAAAAGCCTTCCTCATCGCGTCCCGTTTGGCACCACTGGGTGAGTTTTCGTGCTCCAGGGGATAACAATCAGATCCGTGGTCACGTCATGGCGCACTCTACCACCTTGGTGGGAAACTCCTCTTGAGGAACGACCGATGGCGCCGAGGACGTGTCGGGTATACAGTGAAATCGAGCGAATGTCCGCAATGTTGACAGAAGCGGGTCGCGAGCCACCAGTGCCTCCGGTACGGAAGACATCATCAACGCTGAGATACGTTTATTAAGTGCGATGAGGCGAAGGGCATCGAGAGTGATTTGGTGAACCCTGCGAGCTGGGAGAAGTGGAAGGTGTCTCCTCCTTCTCACTGGCCTCCCTGTCTGACTGCAGACAGTAGAGGTGTAATTGGACGAGGATTGGCGTCTGGGCCAGAGGTGTTGGGTAAGAGCGCAGATTGACGAGAGGTGTCAACTTGTTCATTAACAGATCTCGGGTGCGCCGTCTCTCGCGTGAGGCTTTGGCTTTGAAATATATATACGGCCTTGCTCAGGTCGTCGTGGTTGCATTGTGTTTGTGTTTGTATTTGTATTTGTATTTGTATTTGTATTTGTATTTGTATTTGTATTTGTGTTTGTGTTTGTGTTTGTACACTCTCATTCCAATCGGCAGAAGAGAGGATGATGAGGACGCGAGGAAAAGAACGGGCGTAGTGCTTGCCTAAGTCGATATTCTGACTCGAGTCCAGATATCGAATGTACATGCGTTATATACTACAGGAAGGGTGAAATAGAAACCATAGCGGTACCGGACTACTACCAATGGCTGTCTGTCAGATATAAAGGCTTAAGACAACCGAAGCGAACAAGTGTCAATCAGAAATCCGACCACAAGGTTAAGGTATGTCTCTAGCAAACGGAGGAATAATCCAGCTCATGGGATCGAGCAGAGATATAGATGTAAGAGATGCTTGAGGTGTCTGGTGGTCTGGCCATGGGCTCATCGGCGAGCCGGCGGGCTGAGTGGCGGAGTGTCCAATTTTAACATGCCGACGGATTAATTGAGGACATGTGAATAACAGAAAGAGTGGCAGGTGGTACCCCAACTTGAACCTCCTCGCACTGATAAGATGCCGTATGTTCAATGCGCCGTTCTTGGCTACAGAGGCCTATTTTCAATCGAGATTGAGAGCGATATGCTGCTGGTGTCTCAACTAGCATACAAGATCAAAGTCACCAAGCCCCGGGTGCTGGGCTTGTTTGACCCTGACGACCTCTTGCTCTACAAAGTGGATATCGATCTCGTTAATAACGCTGCCTGCGACGAAATACTCGAAACCATACATCTGGGTTCGATTGAGTACAGCGAAGATCAGAAGTTGCATCATTTCACCGAGTTATCAAGCGTATTTGGCACGACGGGGCCTTTGAAACGCGCGATTAATATTCTGGTGAAGCCTCTCACAGGTGAGTCATTCGATCCAAGGCCCCAACGCCGACACACCCCGTTTATCCCTCACTGATCGTCTATCACTCCCTCCCTTATCGTCCAACATCGACGTCGACGTCGTCCGTATCCTTCATACTCGGACCATTAATCTACCCTTCCGCCGCAGATACCCCCACCACACCCGCGATGCCTCCCCCCGACGATTCTGCGAAGCTGGATCCATTTAGTCCGAAGTCGAAGTCGGAAAAGGATATAAAGGACGCTGTCAACGAGTTTGCGGATATCTTGCGAACGATATTCGACACATTTCTCAAGGGAAACGTCCAACTCCCTCTTTGGCAGCCGTCTTCGGAACTTGATGACCATATCCGGAGACATATCGCTGGCCTGGAACTACCTATCACAACCCCATCATCTGAATCCCCGACGCTGCTACTCCACAACCTCGGCAAGCCGTCTCACGACCCACAACTGGCCGATCGCGTTAAAAGTCTTTTTCGCCCGGAATCGAAGTAACACGTTCCCTTATGCGTACTCTGAAATCATTCGCTAACCTCTTGTAGGCACAAATTTCTTTGTAATACATCTGGGTCCGGCAAGACCCGTTTACTTCTAGAAGGCCTTTCGCGCCATTGGGGATTCTATTTCACTGCCCGCAATGAACCCGAGAGGGTCGGCTCCGTGGATCTGGAGTCGATTCTGGATGGCTTGAAGTTGCGTCTCAATAAAATCACAGACGGAGGTCCTGCTACAGCGTTGGATGAGAATGGACAAGTGGCTTGTCATCGTTTCCGACTACTCCTATACGTTCGCTACGTTTGAGTGCGCGGCTGCGATGGAAGGCGGGATCACGGAAAACCACAAAGGACGTTGGCTCCTCATTCAACTCGCACCCAGCACACTTCTAGGCACCGAGATTTTCGTTGACCTTATTCAGTTGGTGGGACGAGCCAGCTCCGACTCACTCTCGGAACTCATCCAAAAAGAGGCCATGTCCATCCGACGGCTCCTACAGCGACATTTCCCATCGCAACAACCCACGCTGTTTTGCGTGCTCGATGAAGCGCAGGCGCTTACAAAGGACTTCCAATACTTCCAATCCGAAACGGAGCCTGTGAGACCTCGACCCGTCCTCCGTCCCATAGTCCGTGAGTGGGGGTTGATACTCCCAAATCTGATTGTTTCGGGGACTGGGATATCGATGCTGGAAGTTGCGACCATCATGGGTTCTGTGGTGGCTAAAAAGGAGGGTGGCCCCAAAACGGTGACAGAGATTGGCGGGTTCGACGACGAGGATGGTCGGCGAACCTACCTCGGGCGGTACTTTCCGCCGGGGTTTCTGGGCACATCCGAGGGCAAATTGCTCACGTCTCGGGTTGGATATTGGTTGCGTGGCCGGTTCGTTTCTAATGCTGCTGTCTGACAAGCGTCTG
>Ga0307515_10010983_pt1 | contig 17261 bp, 19 predicted proteins | sample 17_EM_MG_FD_194513 | JGI IMG/M metagenome (GOLD analysis project Ga0307515, IMG submission 194513) | Populus trichocarpa ectomycorrhiza microbial communities from riparian zone in the Pacific Northwest, United States - 17_EM | ecosystem: Host-associated > Plants > Roots > Unclassified | place...
ACGCCCTAAGGATCTTTCGTCGCTCCATGAGCATTATCGGCGCGGCTCGATGGATCAAGACAGGCCAGCCGGGTGCGGCTCCAAATGGGTCCCGATACGCCATCGATAGCAATCTCTGGGTGGCTTTGGCGAAGGGACAAATCGCATGCGCATGCGTCGCTGCCTTACCATTTCCGGATTGCTGTCCGCATTGTTGTTGTTTGGCACTTCCGCCGGCGGCACCGGGCGGGCGGAAGCCGGGGAGCATGTCCACCAGCACGCTCAGGAGCATGTCCACCAGCATGACGACGGGGCCGAACACATGGCAGAGGACCTGGTGGGAACGCCGATACGGGTCATCGAGGAGCGAACCGCCGCGAACGCCGCGCGGATCCAGCGCGAGACCGGACGGCGCCCCGGAACGGCGCGGAGCAAGGCGGCCGTGTCCGCCGATCCGGGGCAGTCGGGATCGTGGAGCCCGGTCATCGGCACGCCCGTCATTCCGGTGTTCCAGGCGGTGCTACCGAACGGCAAGGTGTTGATCTGGGACTCCGTCGGCGACAATTCGACCGAGACGTATCCGAATCACACCTTCACCCGCGCGATGGTCTGGAATCCCGCCGACAACACGCACAAGCGGGTCGATCTACAGGGCTCCAACATCTTCTGCGCGGGCTTCGCGCATCTCGGGAACGGTAACATTCTGGTCGCCGGCGGCAACGCCAATCCGCAACTCGCCGGCATTGTCCGGACCCACGTCTTCAACTGGCAGACCGAAACGTGGACCCGCGGCAATGACATGGCCGCCGCGCGCTGGTATCCCTCGGTGGCGGAAACGGCGAACGGCGAGGAGGTCATCATCGGCGGCGGCCCCGCGACCGCCGAGGTGTACCAGACGAACGGCGCCATTCGCGCGCTCTCCGGCTTCACCCGATACAACGCGCGGTACTACCCCTTCATGGGCTCGCGTCCGGACACCCAACTCGGGCTCTTCGGGCCGTACGCCGCCGGGTACACCATCAACACCGCGGGAAACGGTGTCATCACGGCGACCGGCACGCGCGACGCCATGACCCGGGACTACGGGAGTTTCTCCACATACGACATTGGCAAGTCCATCGTGGTTGGCGGCGGCAAGATCACCGAGGAGGGTGTCGCGAACGTACCCACCCGAACCGCCGTCGTGCTGAACAGCGGCACCGGGCTGTTCCCGTCCGTCGCCTCGACCGGATCCTTGTCGACCGGCCGGCGGCAACTCAACGCGACCCTGCTCGCCGACGGTTCGGTGCTGGCCACCGGCGGCATGACCAGTGCGGCGACCTCGGGCCTCGTCGACTTGAACAATGCCGCGACGGCGGCGGAGCGCTGGGATCCCGCGACGGGTCAGTGGACGGTGCTCGCGAGCGCGAGCCGCATCCGGCAATATCATTCGACGGCCGTGCTGCTGCCCGACGGACGGGTCATGACGGGCGGCGGCGGAATCTGCGGTGTCTGCACGACTGCCGGGTATCTCGAGAAGAACATCGAATACTTCACCCCGCCCTACCTCTACAACAAGGACGGCAGTGGCGAGCTAGCGGTGCGACCGGTCATCTCCACGGCGCCGGCCAGCGTCGGCATCAACGCCACCTTCACGATCTCCTCCGCGGAGGCGGCGGGCATCAGCAAGGTCGCGCTGGTCGGACTCGGCGACGTGACCCACGGCGTGGACCAGGGCCAGCGCTACGTTCCGTTGACATTCTCGGCCTCCGGCACGACGCTGACGGTCACCGGCCCGCCGAACGGCGGCGTGGCGCCCCCCGGCTACTACCTGCTCTTCATCGTCGACGCCACCGGCGTGCCGTCCATCGCGAAGATGGTTCAGGTCGCCAAGGGACCGAACCCGGTGATGAGCCCGGTCAAGAACAGCACCGGCCGGTGCATCGACGTGCCGTCGTCCGCGACGGCGATCCGCACCTATCTGCAGGCGTACAACTGCAACAGCAGCAAGGCGCAGGCGGTGACTCGGCTGCCCAACGACAAGTCGGTGCGAGTCCTCGGCAACTGCGCCGACGTGCCGTCGAGAAACTTCGTGACAGGCCAGCGGATCTGGGCCTACACCTGCAACAACACGGTCGCGCAGAGCTGGCAGTTCGGTACGGACGGCACGGTACGGCCGACCGGAAACACCGCGATGTGTCTCGCCGCGGCATCGTCGGCCAACAACGCGATGGTCCTCCTGGCGACCTGCAACGGCGCCGCACTCCAGAAATGGACGTGGTAGCCCCCGCCCGTGCAGGTCCGGCGGGTCGGCCTCCGGTCGCGGACCGCAGGCCGACCGTCCGGACCACTAACCGATCGTGAACTCGAACCAGCGGTTCTCGGACAGCGTCCCGTCGACGCCGACGCTGGTGACGCTCAGGACCTCATACCCGGAGTACTCCGGCACGAAGGTGAACGTCGCGGAGCCGTCCGGCCCGGCGGCGATCTCCACCTCGTCCCAGGTGTAACTCCACGTGTAGCGGTAGGCCGTCACGCCCGTCGTCCGCGGTGTGAAGGTGAAGCTGGCCGGCCACCGGACTGGTGTTGCGTACGTAGTAGCGGTACGTTCGCCACGGTCCTCGGTTCCCGGCCAGGTCGGCCGAGCGGACCTGGAGTTCGGCGGATCCCTGGGTCGTCGGGGTAACGGTGATGCGCGCCCGGCCACCGGCGCGGCCGGCTTCCGCGTACGCCGCGGCGTTGACGCTGCCGGTGCGGTAGTCGAAGCCGACGACGTCCCGGTCGCCCACCGCGTCGAACACGAAGACGCCCGCGACGCCCGGACCGCCCGCCCCCGGGTAGTCGGCCACGCTGTACCGGCGCGAATACACCACCGGCGGCTAGTTCATGGCCTGCGCCGGCGACGCAAGCACAGTGACGGCGGCGGCGGAACAGAGCACGGTGGCGATCGCGCCGAACAGAGCTCTCCCGGAATGATGCATGATCTTCTCCCCGTTACCCGCCCGGTGATGTTGTTCGGGCAAGGCGAGACGATCTTAGGCGAATCTGAAGTCGGCCACCTTGTCCGGAGTGAGGCCCGCGGGGATCAGGCCCGCGCTCTGCAATTCGGCGATGCCCGCGGCCACGCGCTCCTGTTCCAGGAAGCCGATCGCCCGGTCGCCCGGCGGCGGCACGTACTGCTTCATGGCCTGGATCTCGCCCACCGCGGCCGGGATCGCGGCGGTCGGCTCGGCCTTGTGCAGGATGGCGGCCGCCTCGTCGGGGTGGTCCAGGGTGTACTGCAGGCCCTTGAGCGCCGCGTTGACGAAGCGGTGGACCAGATCCTCGTCGTTGGCGATCAGGTCGGCCCGGGTCACGATCGCGTTGCCGTAGAGATTCTTCAGATAGTCGCTGTACGGCAGCACCACGACCGCCTTCTTCGAGGCCGTCTCCAGCGCCTTCTTGCTGAGCAGGAACGTGCTGATCGCGTCCACTTCGCGTTGCGCCATGAGGCCGTTCAGCGCGGTCGTCTGGGTGCCCCGCACCGTCACTGTGCTCGGGTCGAAGCCGGCCAATCTCGCGTACGCCGGAAAGAGTTGCTCGCTCACCGAGCCCTGCGCCGTCGCGATGGTCCTGCCGGTCAGGTCGGCCGGTTTCGCGATGCCGGTGTCCGTGGTCGTCATGATCGAGACCAGGGTCTGCTGGTGGATGGCCGCCACCGCACGCCAGTCGGTGAACGTACCCTGGCCGGCCAGCACCTCGGCGCCGGCGAAGTCCGTGGCCGCGAACTGCGCCTGGTTGGATTTGAGCATGGTGAGGTTGGGAACGTTGCCGGCGCCCTTCTGGATGTCGACCTCGATGCCCGCGTCGCCGAAATAGCCTTTCTCCTTGGCCACCCAGATGAACGCGTCCCGGCCGACTGCGCCGAATCCGGTGGCGTAGGTGACCTGTTCCACCGGGTCGATGACGTAGTCACTGCGGCCGTCGCCCGAGCAGGCGCTCGTTATCAACAGCGTGGCGAGCGCCAGGGCCGCCGCGGGTACACGGGAACGCCGCATCCTGTCGTTCCTCCGGGTGCAAAGGATGTCCGTCCCGTCGAATGTTCCTCCTCACCGGTCCCCGTGTCTCGGGGTCCGCCCGCTTCAGTGCCCACCCGGCCGGCGCCGGGGTGGCGGGGGCGGCTCGGGGCCGGCTTCGCCGGGGTGTTCGGGGATGGCTTCGAGGCCGTGGTGGCGAAGCTGCTCGGGCAGGTCTTCCTCGGTCACCTCGTGGCTGTGCAACAACTCCGGCGGCCGGAGCAGCAGCCAGACGATGAAGATCGCACCGAAGACGAACATGATCGGTCCGATCACCAGCGCGAGGTTCATGCCGGCGGACTTTTGGATGTCGGCGTCGCTGGCGGTCAGCCCGACGATGGTGACGATCACCCCGAAGATCAGGAAGAGCGTCCCGGTGAAGGAACGGATGTCGAAGAGCTTGGCCAGCAGGTCGGTGCTTTGCTCGCCGGGCCTCTCCTCCGGTGACGTCATGGCGGGAACCTCCTCAGGTCCAGCGGGTCAGATCACGTAGACGCCGACGTAGAGCCCGGCGTTGAGAACCAACACCCCCATCCCGAGGACGACGGGAGAGCGATACCAGGCGCGGACGGCGATGTCGGACGCGTCGCGGATCTCCATCCCGTACACCAGACCGTGCAGCTCCTCGTCCGTCTTGCGCGGCTCGCGCAGCGAGGCCAGCACCATCGCGATGGCGCCGGCGCCGAACGCCGCGATCGAGCCCCACATCGTCTCCTGCAGATCGCTGCGGAACGACAGGACTTCGAGCTTGTAGAGCGCGTACACGGTAACCGCCGTCACCGTGCCGGCCAGAATTCCCCAGAAGCCGGCGCTCTTGGTCGCCCGCCGCCAGAACATGCCGATAATGAACGCGCAGAACAACGGGACGTTGAAGAACGAGAAAAGGGTCTGCAGGTAGTTGGAGATGTTGCTGAAACCGGCGGCGATGAGCGCCGTGACGACGGCGACGGCGACCCCGCCGACGGTCGCCCAGCGACCCACCACCAGGTAGTAGTGATCGGACCGGCCGGGCCGGATGTAGTCCTGCCACAGGTCGTAGGTGAACACCGCGTTGAAGCTCGACACATTCGCGGCCATGCCGGCCATGAAGGCGGCCAGCAGGCCCGTCACGGCGACGCCGAGAACGCCCGGCGGCAAATACTTGTCCATCAGCGCCGGGATGGCGTCATTGTATTCGAGGCCACTGCCGGGGGTGCCGATTCCGGGGAGCAGGATGAGCGCCGCCATGCCCGGCAGAATCGTGATCAGCGGTACGAACGCCTTGGGATAGGCCCCGATGATCGGCGTGAGCCGGGCGGAGTTTCCATCCTTGGCGGCCATCGCGCGCTGGACCTCGGCGAAATTCGTCGTCCAATATCCGAAGGACAGGCAGAAGGCCAGGCCCAGGATGATCCCGATCCAGTCGCCCACCGGGTTGGTGCCGCCGATGCCGGTACCGCTCCACGGTTCCACGAATGCCGAGCCGTGCGCGGCGCCCAGCTTGTCGAAGAGGTCGCCGAGGCCGCCGGTCTCCTTGATCGCGATGATGGTCAGCGGCACCATGCCGATCAGCACCACGAAGAACTGCATCACCTCGTTGTAGATCGCGCTGGTCAGCCCGCCGAGCAGGATGTAGGACAGCACGAAGACAGCGGACAGCATGACGGCGAGGATGAGCTTGATGCCGAGCAGCGCCTCGAGCACGATCGACAGCGCGTAAAGGTTGACGCCGGCGATCAGCATGCTACCGACGACGAAGGTGATCGCGTTGATCAGGTGCGCCTTCGGGTCGAATCGCAACCGGAGGTACTCGGGCACGCTGCGGACCTTGGAACCGTAGTAGAAGGGCATCATGACGATGCCGAGGAACACCATGGCGGGAATGGCGCCGATCCAGAAGTAGTGCACCATCGCCGAGCCGTACTGGGCGCCGCTGGCGGACTGCCCGAGCAACTCCACCGCGCCGATGTTCGCCGAAATGAACCCGATTCCGGTGACCCAGGCGGGCAATGATCGGCCGGACAGGAAGAAGTCGAGCGATGACTTGACCGCACGTTTGAGGGCGAACCCGATGCCCAGCACAAAGGAGAAGTAGATCACCATCAGTACCAGATCAACCGGGCTAAGATCCAAACTCAGGGCGCCACCGCTGTCCACCGCGAGAAACATGTTCGGCCCCTTTCCCAAAACCTGCGGAAGAGAATCTCCATGCTCATCGTTCAATCTCAATTGTTACGGCCAGTGAACAACGCCCGACGGGACTCGTCAAGAGTCCGCCGCTCGAATAACCTGGTCATGCGAACGCTGAGTCGAGTTCTTGTCGTTGCGGGCGGGTGCGGCGCCAGGCGATGATCGCGAATCCCAGCAGGACCAGCACGGGAAGCCCACCGACCAGCCAGCTCAGGGCGAGCGGCGGGCCGGGTTGCGCCAGCACCGGGATATCGGTCAGCGCACCTTCGCTCTTTCCGGCGGGGCCGTTGACCGTGAAGTGGAACGTCCATGGCCCGTCGGCGGGCAAAGCCTGAATATTCAGGCCCCAAACCTCGAGCTTGCGGGGATGCCGGGCGAGGTCCCACCGCTCGGCCGACGCCGCCACCAGCGCCAGCACGGTCAGGCCGGCGATGCACACCGAGACGAGGTCGACCAGCCCGCTGACCTGCTGGAACGCGTCCGAGAGCACGGGTACGAAGGCGATCATCAGCGCCAGCGAGACGAACACACCGACCCGACCCCAGCGCTCGTGCCGGGCGGCCGCGAACGTCATCATCGCACCGAGGATGGTGGCGAAGTTGCCGAGCGGTCCTGGGCGAACTCGACCTGACTTCCGACCGCACGGGCGACTGGCGCGCCGACCTCGCCCACCTGGCCGACGACAGCCGGGCTGGCACCGGCCCATGACCCACTGACCTAAACTTTGGCCGTTTTGCTGTGTTTGGGTAGATCGGCTGGGCTGATGGTTATCTCGTAGGTGACGTCGCGAGTACGTTCGGTTTTGCGTTGAGTGGTGGTGCGAGGGCCGGTGCGGGTGCGGGTGTGCCGGTTGAAGGGCTGGGCGGCGATCGCGGTGATCAGTGTGGTGGCGGGGTCCGGGTCGTGGTGTCCGCAGTTGACGCACGGGCCGGGGTTGGTGGCCAGGTGGGCGCGGGTCAGGGCCAGGACGGCGGCGAAGCTGACCGCGTCGGGATCGATGTTCAGGTCGACCGCGGTGGTCACAGCGAGCCGGACGAGGGCGTTGTAGACGGTCAGTAGGGCCCAGAGTTCCTGGTAGGCCAGCTCGGGGGTCTGCCCACGTAGCCGGGTGCCGGGTTCGCGCAGGGTGGTCTTCAACCGGCCGTAGGTGAGTTCGATCTGCCACCTTTCGGCGTAGAGTGCCGCGATTTTTGGGGCGGGGTAGCGGGTGTGGTTGAGCAGCGTGGTCAGGACTCGGTAGCGGCTGATCGTGGTCCGGCCGCTGCGGTCGCGGCTGGTGACGGTGAACTCGACCAGGCGAGCGAGTACCGGCGGCAGCCGGGTCAGGCTACGGTCGCCGCTGGTTTTGCGGCGGCGCGACAGCATCGCGTCGGACTCCACGAGTTCGACCAGCACGGAGCCGTCCGGTAGCACCTCGACGAGCCGGGCGGGCAGGCTCCGGGCGCCGTTTTTGACCCGCCACAGCAACTGCGCCCCGGTCCCGGAAGCCCGGACCCAGCGGTCCATCGAGAAGAAGCCTCGATCGGCCAGATTGACCGTGCCTGGCCGTAACTCGCCGATCAGATCATCGGCCAAGACCTGCTCGCTGACGCCGGACGAGCCGATCCGGGCAGCGATCACCCACCGAGTGCCGCAGGCCACCACAGCGACCATCCGCGCCTGCGGGAACCGGCCCTTGGACGGGGTCGTGAACCCGGCCCGCATCTCGGCCGTGTCGGCCAGGTCGAAAACAGTGCCATCGATCGCGGTCACCAACAGGCCGAACGCGTACGACTCGGCCCCGACCGCGGGCGTCAACCGGGCGGCGGCAGTGAACACCTGCCGCATCACCGCCGACGGCACCCGCCCCCGAGCCTTCGACACCGCCGCGGCGCTCGGCGTGCCCTCCACCCGCGTCCGCGGGATCCGCGAGGTCACCCGCGCGGTCACCACCGCCGTGCTCTCCCGCCGGAACAGGCACAACCCAAGCACGATCATCACCGTGACCGCCCCGGTCAACACCCGCTGCCGCGCATCGACATGCCCCGCCGCTACCCGCGCCCGCTCGACTATTGCGGCATCGGCCAGCATCGGCCACAACCCGCCGGTGAGCCGCTCGTCCAGCACACCGAACCCAGCCGGCCCGGCGATCACCGCAGCCCGCAGCACCTCAAGCTGATCGGCGGCCTGTCGCACCGCACCAGCAGACACCATGGCAGAATCCGCCACCGAAGCTCCTGATTGGAACATGTGGATCTAGTCAATCCATGTCCTATCAGGAGCTTCTTCACATCCCACACCCGGCCCACGCCCGGCCAAAACAGGATTATTAGCTACCAAACGGCCTTGAGTTTAGGGCAGTGGGCTCAGGAGGGGTGAAACCCGAGTGGATATCGCGCGTCGCGTCTTTCGACGAAACGGCTCCGCGCCGATTGTCCGTCCGGCCACGATTCGGGGCAGGTTTCGGCAGGTCGTCGTCGCGTTCCTGCTCAGCATTCTGGTGCTGATCACCATTGTGGTGACCCGCGAGGTGAGCACCTATCGCAGCGCGAGCGGCACGGCGGAGGCCGTGGACCTCACGCTTTCCGCGCAGGGGTTGATCCACCATTTGCAGCGGGAGCGGGGGCTGACCAACGGCTTCCTGGCCGGCGACATCGGGTATCAGCGGGACGCGGTGCTCCAGCGCGGTCCGGTCGACGAGGCGTTGGCCGACCTGGTCCGGCTGCTTGAACGGACCGGACGGGCCAGCGACGCGCAGGTCGGCGCCACGATCGAGCGGGTCAGCGGGCTCACCGAACTGCGTGGCGGCGTCGACGCTCGGCGCACCGCGCGGGCCGCGGCCTTCAGCTACTACACCGACACCATCGCCGCCCTGGGCCGCCTCGATTTCGGGCTGGACCGTGAGACCGACACGACCCTGCGGGAGCAGGTCGCGGCGTTGCGGGCGATCGGCGAGGCGAAGGAGGCGACCGCACAGGAGCGTGGCTTCCTCGCCGGCGTCTTCACCGCGAACCGCATGCGCGGCGACGACTACGCCCGGTTCGCCGACATGCGGGCCACGAGGCGGGCCGCGCTGGCGCAGTTCACCCGGTCCGCGGGCGTGACCCGCCGGGGCGCGACCGACCGTGCGCTGGCCACCGAGGCGGCCACCCGGGCGGCGGCGTTCGAGGCGCTGGCCCTTGCCGGCGCGGACGGCCGGGTCCTGAACGTGGATCCGCACGCCTGGTGGGAGTCGATGACGACGCTCATCGACGATCTGCGCGCGGTGCAGACGGCCGAGGGTTCCGCCATCCAGGCCCGGGCCGGGGAGCTACGCGCAACCGCGGCGGCCCACCTGTTGCTCGCCATCGTTCTGTTGGGGCTCGCCGTCGCCGGTCAACTCGCGCTCGCCGCGGCGGGCGCCCGGGCGGTGTCCCGGCCGCTGGCCCACCTGGTCCGGGAAGCGGGCGAATTGGCCACCCGCCGGTTGCCGCAGGTGGTGGCCGAGTTGCTCGCCGGCAAGGAGAGCGGTTCGCCGCCGCAGCCGATCCGGCTACCGGAACAGGCCGCGGAGGAGACCCGGGCGGTCGCCGCCGCCTTCGACGACGTGCAGCGCGTCGCGTACGAGTTGGCGGCGGAGCAGGCCCTGTTGCGGCGCAACTCCAGCGAGTCGATGGCGAACCTCGGCCGCCGCACCCAGAACCTGCTGCGCCGCCAGATGGGGCTGATCAGCCGGCTTGAGCACGAGGCGAACGACCCGTCCGCGCTGGCCAACCTGTTCGAGCTGGACCATCTGGCCACCCGGATGCGGCGCAACGCGGAGAGCCTGCTGGTGCTGGTCGGCGAGGAGAGCCCGCGGTTGTGGAGCACGCCGGTGACGATCGCCGACGTGATTCGGGCGTCCATCGCGGAGGTGGAGGAGTACCGCCGGGTGATGTTGCGGCGTATCGACGATGCGCACGTGCTGGGTCAGGTCGCCGCCGATGTGGCCCACATGATCGCCGAGTTGGTGGAGAACGCGCTGGCCTTCTCCCCGCCGGACGTCGACATCGAGATCTTCGGCCGCTGGACCGACCCGCACTACCTGCTGGTCATCGTGGACCAGGGGCTCGGCATGTCCGCCGACGACCTGGCCCGGGCCAACGCCCGGCTGCGCGGCGAGGAGCACTTCCTGGTCGCGCCGACGAGATTCCTCGGGCACTACGTGGTGGGCCGGCTGGCCGAACGCCTCGGGATCGACGTCCAGTTGGCCGAGTCGCCCGTCACCGGCATCACCGCGCGGCTGGCGCTGCCGGACCGGATCCTGGTGGACGACACGGCGCCGGAAATCGCCCCGGCGGAGATGCCGGTTGCCAAGCCCGTCCCCGATCGGGTGCCGGAGTTGGCCGCCGCCCCGGCTGCGGTGTCCGAGGCGGACACGGTAGCCACCACGCCGGCCGGCTTCTGGTTCCAGACACCGGAGACGGCCGACACCGCCGAACACCCACCCGTGCGTACCCGTAACGGGCTGGTCAAACGGGTACCGGGCAGCCGTACCCCGGTGGTCGCCGCACCCACCCGCCGGTCTGCGACGGCGGTCGTGGACCGCCCACCCGACCAGGTGCGGACCATGCTGACCTCGCTGCGCGCCGGGCTGCACCGCGGCGAGGGCACCCTGACCGATGAACCGGCCCGGCAGGAAGGACCGAGCGATGACCACCGTTGAGGAGAGTTCGGCCCGGCAGACGCTGGACTGGTTGCTGGGCAACTTCGTGCGGGGTACGGACGGCGTGCGCGACGCCGCCGCCGTCTCCTCGGATGGACTGCTGATCTCCGCGTCCGACGGGCTCGACCGAGCGTCCGCCGATCACCTGGCCGCGTTGGTGTCCGGGCTGGCCAGCCTGGGGCGCAGCGCCTCCCGGCGGTACGACTTCGACGGGCTCAAGCTGATCCTGTTGGAGATGCGGTCCGGCTTCCTGCTGGTGTCGATGATCGCCGAGGCCGGCTGTCTCGGCGTCCTCGCGGACTCGACCTGCGACATCGGGCTGGTCGGCTACGAGATCTCGGTCCTGGTGGACCGGGTCGGCGCGCTGCTCACACCGGCCCTGATCGTCGAGTCGCGGCAGCTACCGCGATGAACGAACGCGACCGATGGCTGGCCGACCGCCGGGCCGCCGCGGCGGAACCCGCCGGGCCGCCGCACTCAGCCGGCAAGATCCCGCCGGACTCGTTCGTCCGGCCGTTCATCCTCACCGGCGGCCGCACCCAGCCGCTGCAGGACGGGCTGCGGGTGGAGACGCTCGTCCACGCCCAGCCGGGCACGCTGTTCGCGCCGCTGCAGTTCGAGCGGCGCCGAATCGTGGAGTTGTGCCAGACGCCGCACTCCATCGCCGAGATCGCCAGCGCCCTGCAGGTGCCGCTGGGGGTGGCCCGGGTGCTCGTCGCTGACCTGGCGACGAGCCGCCTGGTCAGCGTGCACCAGCAGGCCGAGACTCCGATCCAGCTCATCGAGAGGGTGCTTGACCGTGTCCGTGCCCTCTGAGGTGGCGTACCAGGCCCGCGCCCACGACCTGGTCGCGCTGAAAGTTGTCGTCAGCGGTGGGTTCGGCGTCGGCAAGACCACGTTCGTCGGTGCCATCTCGGAGATCGAGCCGCTGGTCACCGAGGCCGGCATGACCGAGGCGGCGGTGGGTGTCGACGACACCGCCGGGCTGCGCGGTGACAAGACGACCACGACGGTCGCGCTGGACTTCGGCCGGATCACCCTCGACGACACGCTCATCCTGTACCTGTTCGGCACGCCCGGCCAGGATCGTTTCGCCTTCCTCTGGGACGACCTCCTGGACGGCGCGCTGGGTGCCGTAGTCCTCGTCGACACCGACCGGATCGACGACTGCTACCCGGTCGTGGACTTCTTCGAGGCGCGGGGACTGCCGTTCCTGCTCGCCGTCAACCAGTTCGAGGGAAGCCGCCGGTTCGATCTGGACGAGATTCGCGAGGCAATCGTGGCCGACTCCACGGTGCCGCTCGTGGAATGCGACGCCCGGCACCGCGAGTCGGTGAAGGCCGCCCTGGTCATCCTGCTCGAACACATCCTGGCCGGCAGATCTCAAGGCGGCGGTTCATAGCAGCAACTGCTCGGTCAACGTGGCCAGCCGATCGGCGTCACCCGGGTCGAGGGTCTTCAGCGACGGGTCGACAGGCTTGCCCCGGTCGATCGCGGTAAGCGCGGCCCGCGGGGGATGGTCGATGAACTCCACGATGGGCCGGATCGCGGTCTCCACCGGTCGGGCAGCGAACCGGGCGAGCAACTTGATGAATCCGCGTACCAGTGGGTTGAGGCTGGAGATATCACCGCTGCGGGTGAAACCGGGGTGATACATGACGTACGCGGCCTTGCCCGCCGCCCGCCGAGCGAACGCGACGCCGAGCAAGTCGTTCGCCCGACCGGCCTGAAGCTGCGCGCGAACGGTGCTGTATCGCCGTTCGAGTTGCAGGTCGTCCCAGTGAATCGCGCCGACGGTGGTGCCGACGCCGGCCACACTGATGATCACCGGTGCCGCGCTGGCGTCCAGCAGCGGGCGCAGCCGCCGACTGAGCAGATAGCGGCTCAGGTAGTACAACCCAAAGGTGTACTCCAGCCCGTCGACCGTCTCCTGTCGCTTCGGGCTCGGCCGGTTGGCGCAGAACACCAGCGCGTCCACGACTCGATGATGATCCGCGATGTCGGCGGCGACCCGCTCGACCTCGGCGATGGCACTGAGATCAGCCCGCAGGAACCGCAGCCGATCAGCCGCCCCCATCCGGCCCGCCACCTCGACCAGGGCGCGGCCCTTGGCCTCGTTGCTGCCGATGACGACCACCGTGTCACCGCGCCCGAGCCGGGCCACCGCGGTGGCCCGGCCCATCCCGTCCGTTCCCCCACTGATCACAATCGTCTTCACACGCCCATCATCAGTAACCTGGGCACGGCCGGTAAGGAGGCAGTTTGATGTCCGGTACGAACACCGATGTGCCCTCGGTCCTGGGCACGCCGCTGCCCCACCCAGTGCCGTCCGAGGAATACGACGCCTGTCCCGTCACCGACGTGGTGCGCCGCATCGGCGACCGGTGGACCCTGCTGATCGTGATCTTGCTGGGCCAGAGACCGCACCGCTTCAACGAACTGCACCGTTCGGTCGAAGGCATCAGCCAGCGCATGCTCACCCGCACGCTGCGCGCGCTGGAGCGGGACGGACTAGCCGCCCGCACGGTCTATCCGACCATCCCACCAAGCGTCGAATACGACCTGACACCACTCGGCCGCACGCTCCTGAACCCGCTGTCCGCACTCGCCGACTGGGCCGTAAACCACGGCGCAGACATGGCCACCGCCCGCACCCGACATCGGGCCGCCCAGAATCTGACAAGCGAGGGCTAGCCACCGCAACCTGTCACGGCCATTGGGCGGGCAACAGGAGGTTGGTCGCCTCAACCGGCGGTAGGCCGTCATCGAGACCGCGTAGCCGCTGGTAGATGTCGCGCATCGTGGCCCTGTCCGGGATGTGCTTACCGCCTGCTGCCCGCTCCAGAACCGTCAGCGTGCTCACCAGCCTCATCGATCCAACCGTACGACCTTGGGAACTGAGCCGTTGTAGCCGACTCATCTCGGAGGTAGCGATCCTTGCGCCGAGCCCGTCGTCGATAAGTACGGTCACCGAGTCGCCCGCCTCGGCCGCGACGACGGCATGTGCGATCACCATGATCTCGCCCAGGTCCTTCGGATGTCTCTGTCTCTCTTGCATAGGTTGCCGGGTAACCCGGTGCACGACTGCCGCGAGTTCGGGTGTCTCGTCGTCGGAGATTATCTGCAGCCAACGAGGTGTCAACTTCCGCCAGACCACCGCGGCAGAACGGAAGCGTGCATCCTCCCGGGATTTGCGCAATACCTCGACTTCTATGGTCTCCGGGACGCTGAGCGGGCCCAGTATGCCGATAAGGAGGCGTTCTTTGTTGATGGAGAGGAAGTTCAAGCTGGGCCCGGCGTCGATGATCGGCCGCCGGTTCATTGCGCCTCTGTCTCCGCCGCCTTGCCCTGATGGTTGTCCGGCGCGTCCAGGTCTTCGTCCAAGGCAGCCCAGTCCACCTCTACGTTCGGAAGCTCAGCCGGGTCGGCCCAGGCGACCGGGCGTTTCGCGGGCACGACGCCTGCCTCTCGCAGTTCCGCTTCAGCGGCCTCCAGAGCGATGCCGCGCATCGTGGCAATGGCCTGTGCGGAAAGCACGCCTTCCGCATACCCCTTGATTGCACGGGCGAGCAGCCGTTGCGGCGCCCTCCGCCGATTGGAATCGGCCTGCAACGCGTGGTATTGGTCACTCCACCCGAAACGGCTGGCCAGTTGGGGTGTGGTCAGGGCCATCCACGCCGTCTTCGTGACGACATCGACGTACCCGGCCTGCTGCAGTGCGATGGCGGCGATGGCGGGCGACACCAGGAATCGCTGAACCACCGCGGAGAGCGTGGACGGGGTTACCAACTCTCGGGTGCCAAGCAAATCCCGCAGGCCGTCCGCCGGCAGCAGCAAGTGTCGGGCGAAGGCGTCGGCCCGGACCTCCACACCGGACCGATCGCTCCAGTTGCCAGCATCGGTGTCCGCACAGTCTTCGGTGTCCGCCCAGTCTTCGGTGTCCGCCCAGTCTTCGAACTGCACATGGCCGAGTTCGTGCGCGAGGGTGCTGCGCTGCCGCATGGGATTCCGGGTGCGTGCGACACCAACAAACACGGTTTCGCGCACCGGGTCTCGCATCGTCAGGCCGTGCTCGTCCGGCCCCGCGTCGAGCACGGCCACATCGATCCCGGTTGCCTGCTCGATGACCGCAACAAGGTCACCCAGCGGCTGCACGCCCAAACGATGTTCTTCGCGGAACCGCGCAGCGGCGGCGCGACCCTCGGCTTCAGCGTTCACGGTCGTCCACCAACGTCAGATAGTGGCAGGAATGGCCTGCTCATCCAGGTAGTCGTCCAGCTCCAGGAAGTGCAAAAGCGCCTGCCGCATGCCTTCCATGCCGCAGTCGTTGGTGGCCCGGGCCACGCATTGGACTCGACCGGCCACCGTCTCCGCCCCGGTGAGCTGGGCGACCGTGTGCCCGGTCGCCCACGCGATCGCCACGATCTCCGGGATCTTCGCCAAGCGGTCGCCGGAGATGATGCGTGAAAGCGTGGGCTGAGAGATGCCGGTCATGTCCGCAAGGACTCGCTGGCTGAGCCCCGCGGCCGCGCGAGCACGCTCAATCAATGCACCAACATCCGCCGTGGTCATGGCCACCCCTAATCCTGAATCATGATCGCGCCATGTGATTCAGTCTACGCGATCCCTGCCCACACCCGCCACCCGCCGGACCCTGGACAGCTTAACTCTAGCTATATAGAGTTAGCGCATGACTCGTCTCCGACGCCCCTCCGCGCAGACTGTGGCGGTTGTTCTGGCGCTGGCCGATACGCCGGCGGCCTGGCGGTATGGCTACCAGTTGTGCCAGCAGTTGGATATCAAGCCCGGCACGATGTATCCGATCCTGATGCGGCTGGCCGACCAGGGCCTGCTGGAGACGGGCTGGGACGACGCCGTTCCCGCGGGTCGGCCGCCCCGGCATCTGTACCGGCTGACCGGTTCCGGGCGGGCGTTGGCCACCGAGCTGGCCGCCGCCCAATCCGCCGCCCAATCCGCCGCCCAGTCGGCCATCCAGTCGGCCGCGGCGGCCCCCCGACGCACCGATCCGAAGGTGAGGTGGCAAGGCGCATGAGGTGGACACAACGCGCGTTCCAGACCATCGCGACCTGGGTCGCGGCGCTGGTGTGTGCCCTGCTTTTCGTCGTCGCCCTGGTGACCGCCGACCCGCTACCCGGGCCGGGCGAGGCCGTTGACGCCGCCGCGCGCATGGCGATCCTCGCGCTGGTGTGGATTTCCGCTGCCCGGATCGTGCTGCAGCATTGGTGGTCCGGGTCAGGCTCGCGGCTGTCCGCGATGGATCCGCCGGCTCGGTTGCTCACGGCCGCCGTGGCGGCGCTGCCCGAGCGCCGACGCGAGTGGGGCATGGCCATGACCGCCGAACTGGCCGAGGTGCCCGACCGGTCGACCCGGTGGCGGTTCGCGATCAGCGCGGTCCGGGCCACCCTGTGGCTGCCGCCGGCCGGCGGCTGGCCGCTGCTCACGCTGGTGGCCGCGGCGGTCGTGGCGTCGGTCGTGGTTGCCGGGCCGGCCGTCGGCGCGGCGGTGCCGGGGCTGGCGGTGTTCGCGGTGGCCTTCACCGGGCTGGTCGGCGCGATGGCGCTGCGGGCTGTCGTACGCCCACGCCGGCTGCGGCTGCCTGTCCTCGCGCCAAGCGTGCTCGTGGCCCTTGGCGTGGCCGCGTCGATCGCGGTAACCGTCATCTTCCTGCGCAGCGAGCCGACCACGGTCGAGTATCTGCCACCGGCCGACGCGGTGTTCCTCGCCGCCGTGCTGGCCGCGTGCCTGGGGGCCGCCGTGACAGCGCAGCGGTGGCTGGGCACAAACCGGCGCGCAGCCCACCTCGGCGCCGGCGCCGGCGCCGCGTTCGCCGCCTGCTTCCTGCTGGAAATCCGCATCGACACGACCGACCTGACGGACACGGTCAAGGGCCTGTTCACCCTCCCGCTCGTGCCCCTGGCAATCGTCCTCTTCTTCCTGCCAGCGGTGGTGACGACGATGATCGACCGGTCGTTCCGGTCGGGCGTACAGGCCGCCGTCTGGACAGTGATCGCCACCGTCCCGCTCACCTACACCGTCTGGCTACCCGAGGGACTACGCCGTCACGCGATCGACGGCACCCTGCTCGACGGCGCCGCGGGCCCCGTCGGCACGAACCTCGCCGACGCCCGCTGGGCCCTCGCCGCCATACTCCTCGTCGGTCTTCCCCTCGCCGTGATCGTCGCCGGCCTCGCAGCAACCACCCGCCCGGCTGCTGCCCCGGCCCGCTGACCGGGACAGCGGACCGGACCGGGACCGGGACCGGGACCGGGACCGGGACCGGGACCGGGACCGCGACCGCGACCGCGACCGGGACCGCGACCGGGACCGGGACCGCGACCGGGACCGCGACCGGGACCGCGACCGGGACCGCGACCGGGACCGGGACCGGGACCGCG
>Ga0307515_10010984_pt1 | contig 17260 bp, 1 predicted proteins | sample 17_EM_MG_FD_194513 | JGI IMG/M metagenome (GOLD analysis project Ga0307515, IMG submission 194513) | Populus trichocarpa ectomycorrhiza microbial communities from riparian zone in the Pacific Northwest, United States - 17_EM | ecosystem: Host-associated > Plants > Roots > Unclassified | place...
AATACTGTCCTTATCTACTCCTCAGCCACTCATCTTAACGCCATATTCGACGGAGGCGATAAAGAGAGTTACACCATGATCCGGAGCGAAGATCACGATATTACAGCTTTGTTCACGACCAGCTTCCACCCCCCCCCCCCAGGCGAGCTGCGATTTTTATACGCTATTCAATTTCGCTTGACCGCCACTAACTATACATAGTAATCGTAGCGAAGCCATATGCTTGGCTATAAGAACCCCCCAATCCTGGCGAATCCAAAGCTATTCGCGATCGGCTTCCCTCCGCAGTGTCGTAATCTTTGTTAAATATCGTGAGATTTCTACCCGTACTACATTTATAATATAGCCCTATAAATAGGCCTATACCAGCACACCCTAATTAAGGACCTTCTTTAACTTAGAGTAACTTAAGTAGAGTGTGCCTTAGCTGCTAGTTATACACCCTAATTAATTACCACGATTAAGAGGAACTTGCGTATATTTAGATTAACTTTAGCGCCTTTAAACGGTAAGGGGGGGCAGTTTTTACTAAGTAATTGGATAATCGTAGTAATATTAATACGGCTAGATAAGAAGCCAACTCTCTTTAGCAATAGGTTATAGTAGTTAATCTATAATACGTTTAATCTTATAGTAAGCTAATATATAATATTTTAAGAGCTCTATTTAGCTGGCTGGATAAAAAAGCGGGTAAGCTAATTAGATCCTCTATAGACGGAGCTTAGAGAGTAGCTTACATAAAAAAGTATTATTAGGTAGCCCTTAAATAAAGCGCTTATAATCGCAATATATATTTCGCTATTATATTACAGTATACTGCCAACTAGCTTATATTTGCTAATAAGTTAGGTATAGATTTAAAGATAAGTATACGGAAGGCTGGCTAAGCTCCCTCTAGTATCGCGCTAGTTTTATATACGTTATATAATTGGGCTAAGAGGAGGCTTAATATATTACCTATGTATACGATTAACGGTATGTTTATAGCTTTAGTATATAAGGGCTTAATAAATAGCGAAGGCTTTAAGTTCTGGGTGGTAAATATTCTTCTACTATAGTGTAATCGCTTTCTTGCTAAGCAATCTATAGTAGTTATAGATAATGCTAGCCTCTATTATTTAAAAGGATAAAGTCTCTCTTTAACGCATTTAGTATTAAGCTAGTGTATTTACCTCCCTACTTACCCAACTTAAATCTAATTAAGGAGTTTTTTTAGTAAGCTGAAAGCCTTTATCTAATAGGTATAGTTTGATTAGCTAGAGCATCTAGAACTCTTTAGTAATAGCTTTAAATTATTCCTTCTTTAGTATATAGATGAAGTAGGTAGCAAAGCTAAGAGCGTAAGAGAATATTTCCGCCATAGCGGGTATAATTGTTAAGAAATTAATATAAGAGTTAAGGTTAAGTAGATCGAGCCTTAGTGGTGTTCTTAATATATGCGATATTTTATAAATATAGAGGAAGTATAGGCTTTGTCCTCTTACCTAGAGCATATAATTTATATAAGAATTACTATTAAAATCTATACTATAACTTTATAGTTTAAGCCTATAGAGCCTTATACTTAATATCTACTAACTAAGGTCCTCTATATTTTTAAAACTTCCCTTAAGCTAAGTACGGCGCTTATTTACCCACTTCTTTAAATCCTTTTATAGGCATCTTGCGACACCTAATTTAATACTAGTATTAATAAGTTCCTTATTAGGATCTACTCTATTAGGTTTATTATATAAAAGCTCTAAGTCCCACCTTAAATTGCGTATAACTTTATACGTGGCTTTAATATTAGCCTCCCAGTTAAAATTACCAGCTATACTCTTCTTTTAATACTTAAAGAACTCCTCCAGATCTTTCGCGCGGTTAACACCCTATAGGCGGCGTATTAGTAATATAGGTAAGGATAATAAGGGCTGTTAACTTGCTAGTATAGGAGTAGTTTACTAACCTAATATTAAGCCTATAGAGCTAACGTGGAAGTAAATAACTACGCCTAGAGTATTAACCGTAGAGCTCTCGCCTAAGGTAGATTAGCGTACTCTTCTACTACTTTTTATTCCTGTTACCGCTCGCTTAATAAGCCAAATAGCGAGCCTATAAGGTGGATTCTTAATATCCGTAATGCCTTGCTTAATACTAGTTACCTACTCTTATAAGTCCTTATCTATTAATTTAATATCTGCCTAATTAAGTATATAACACTAATTGGCGTTTAGGTAGTTTTTTTTATAGCGCTAATATCTTATAAGATTAATCCGCAAGCTTATTAAATTTATATTATCACTAATAAATATATAAGGCGTTATACTAAGCTTAGAGCTCTGCGAAGGCGTTAAAAGTTCACTATAAAGTTAATTAATTATTAACGGGCGGATCACGGGGTTTTCTCAAATAGAGTTTTCTCCCCACATGTATATAAGGAGTAGTCCGCGTGGGCCCAATAGGGATCCGAATCGGACGTTAAGCAATGAATAATAATAATTATTATTATTATTAACGGGCGAGAACTACCTTTAGAATAAGAGGTGGCTGGTTAATTTCCATCTAAAACGTATATAATTAAGAGGTCGACAGTAAAAGCCTTAGTTGCGCCGCGTTTATTAGTATAGAGAGCCTATATAATAAGTTGCGTATTAACCTTCTACTACTAATCTGCGACTTTAGAATCTATATTAAACTTAATATTTAAAACGCCTGTCTACTAGGTGTTTACCTTTACCTTAGTTAGTTAAATCTTAATATAAACACCTTGCTCTTAATAATGTAGCTCTTTTGTATATATAGGGTAAACTTAAAGTTACTAAAGATTATAGAATTTAAGGCTTATACTAATAAGAGTTTTAGTAAACGCTAGCTCCTTTAAATATTAAATTATTACATTATAATTATAAGTAATAAAAATACTACTACTAGCTCTTCCTACGTTATTAATCTTACTTTCTTTATATTAGTTTTATAAGGTAATATTACATATCTACAAGTTATAGGTAGTATAATGGTTGTTAATTAATTCTATCTTCTTCTTTCTTAAGAAAGGGCGAGGGGCTTAAGGCTCCTCGCTACGCTAGTGCCGCGGCGACACGTAACGGCAGCTTGCCTTACGTGACGGTAACTTACCTTACGTAACAGTAACTTACCTATATTCCCAACACTAATAACTCTTCTTTTATAGCTGCCATCTATATATATATACCGCTCGACTAGCGTAATAAATATTAATTCTTCTTACTTACTATTGCTATTATAATATAAGTCTTACTATTCTAAAATTTACCTCTTAGTACGTGGTGCTTTCTTACTTAGGAGTCGTAGGAGGGCCGCTAAAGCGCTAGTATTAAGCGAGCTAATAGCGATTTTCTATCCTAGGGATGGAAAATCCTAATTAGCTAGTTTAAGTTAGGGCCTATAGAATATTATACTCCTACTCCCTTTTAACCTAACCTTTAACTTATATATATAAAGTATTTTTATATTAATAAATATCTCTAGTGCCTTGTTTAGGTTCGCCTTTATTATTATATCTACTAGGTTATCTTAGCTATTAATTTATTAAATTTTAAAGAGTTTTTGCTGTTTATAGGATTACTAAAGTGCTATAATATCGATTATAAGGCGCTTTTTCTTTATAGTACTAAGCTTAACTAAGTACTTATAGAGGGAGTATAAATTAGTTTATATAATTATAGGGATAATAGGAAGTTTAAGTTAATCTATAATTATCTTTAGGGTAGTTCTAATTGTAATTGCTATGTTAACTCCGCTAACTATTCCGTATATCTCTAATACTAGGACGCTTTAGGTAACGCGCTTACTTTTAGTTAAGCTTTAATAGATAAGATTACTATAGATTATAAAGTTATTCTCTCTAGTAGATTTATTTGTAATAATAATTTTATATCCTAGCTAGGAGCTAAAATCTTTATTATTTATAAACGACCTATTAATAAATATAAAGAGCTTAGCGGTAGGAAGATTAATAGGTACGTAGAGTAGTCCCTAATTAAGATGGTTTATTTACTAGAAAAGACGTTTATTTAGGGCAAGAACGTTATCCTTAATTAGTTTCTAGTATTAGGTAGTAATAGAGAGATTAAATAAAGCCTTAGGTTAATAGATAGAAGTAATATAAGCTTTATAAGCGCGTTACTCTATATATCCTTACTTTAGAGAATTAGTGTTAATAATATTAATCTTCTTACCTTAACCCTTCTGGCGTAAAGTAATAGAATCCTTATTTAGGGAGAGGGTGCATTTATTAAATTAAGCTTTTCCTTTGGCTTTACTATAAGATTTACCTTTATTAACTTATCTTCTTTAAGAGCTAAAAATTAGTTGTCTCCTAAGATAATTATATTATTAGTTTATATGCTAACGATTTTAAATAGAGTTCCTATAGTTATAATTAGGAAGTATAAGTTAAATATAAAAGTAGTTATTAAAAGCTTCTCTTTATAGTGCTTACTATAGGTAGCCTACTAATAGGTTTCTGCCTCTGCAATTTTATATAATGGCTTAAGTATAACCACAATTGTATCTTTAGGATATTAGTAACAAATTTGCTTTAGTAGGTATGCCAATATTAAGCGCTAAAGGTATGTCTCTAATTAGGTATAGGCCTAAGTAATATCTTATAAATAGACCGCCATTTTATTCTTTATTAAGGAGGGAGCTAGTATAATAATAACTCGCTAACTAGCTCGTTAAATTATAGGAGATTATAGAAGAATTACCTCCTTACTATTATTATTGTAACCTTAAATAATAAGCCTTAATTTCTTAAATAGGGCGTTAGTAGCTTTACCCTTAATCTTATTAACTATTCTTAATTTAAAGATGCGAACTTTATTAAACTTAGTAGAGTTATATTTCTTAAATTTAAAGACTCTTCTTATAATAAGACCATTGATTTCCTACTTATTAGATGCTTAAAAAGGAGCTTTAAGAGTTATAATATAACCTTCCTTTTAGAGCCGTTTTGCAAGCTTAAAGTTAGCCTTCTCCTTAGCTATTATAAAGGCCATTAATAACTTAACTCTATTCTTAATAGCGGCAATAAATTGCTCTTTAAAATTAATAAGATGTTAGCGATTTTATAATCCCTTTAGGCGACCTCTACCGCGTTATAGTTGCGGAATATCTACTATAATTATATTAGAATTGTAGTCGCCTTCTAAAGCACATTAATTATAATTCTCCTTTAAGGTATCTTCTAGGGTATCCTATAAAGGCTTAGAACTATTATTATTATAGTAGGGTTTAATAATAGTTAAATAGAATTAAGTGGGTCTATAAGGCATTTAAATAGTATAAGTTTAACTATTAATTATAATAAGTTAATATAGGCCTAACTATCTTTCCTTTTTACGCTATATGCGTACCTTAGACTAAAGTAGTAGATTAAGCGTAGTTAAGGTATTTAGGCTATTTCTTATTCCTAGTATGTTATTAACCTAGCGTATAGCGTAGAGATATTATACTTCCTTTATTACCTTATGGATAGCCTTAGCTTATTATATAATAAAGGGAGATAATAGAGAATTGTTAGTTATTTAAGGGTAGGCGCTAAAGACTAGTAATATAGGTATAAGTCTATCTAGGCTAGCGGAATTATTAATAGCTTTTATAGCTATTTATAAGGTAAGTTTTTTACTAGCGTCCTTTAGTTCTAAAGAGATAATCTTATATACGCGGTATAATAGCGTATAATATCGCTCTACTTTTCTAATGCTATTATATACCTTAATAAGAACTTTCTTAACCTTAATTGCCATTGCCTTTATCTATTATTAAAACTCTATAGATAAGAAGTTCTTTCCTATATTATAGACGATTTGGTTAAGGGGTCTTAGGTAGATATTAATCTAGTATAATTAAAGGGTATTCTATACATTCCTAGCTAATATATCCTTTAAGAATCGTACGGCTTAGAAGGAGGTTAAGAAGTTAATAACTTAGAGTACTAGCTTACCGCTAAGGTATATAATATTAACAATAATATAAAAATTAAAGTTATAGTTATCTTTAAAGGTAAACTTAAATCGGCTAAAGGACTTCTAGTTTATTTAGTAGTAATAGCAGTATTTTATAAGATACTTAATTACCTTAATCTTAACTTTATAGCCTACTTACTAAAGAACCCTAAGTAATTAATAAACGGATAGGTGGCTAAAATAACGATATAGTTGGCGTAACTCTAACTTAGTTAAGTAGCTCTAAGTAATACTCTTTTTTAGTTAATAAAGGAGTAACTAGGGGTAACCCTACTTGCGGATAATAGGTACTTAATTATCTCCTTAAATAAGTATATTCTTAAGGTTATTAAGCTTAACGCCTAATTTATCTATATCTCTAATATAAAATAGAAATAGGGTATTTATAGGAATAACGTAAAAAGTAATATACCCTAAGGGGGTTTAAACCCTAATTGTGCTAAAAGAGATTATAGTACCCTTACTAAAACGAATCGTGTGTTAGCCTACCGTTAAATAGTTAATCTAAATAGAGCTATTAAGCTACTAAAGGGCTTAAACTTAAAGTTCTTCTATTATAGATACTCCTGTAGCTCTAGTGTCTAGTATAATACTATAAAAGACGTTTACTAAGTATCTGTTATTAAAGGAGAACGTAAAACTCTCTCTTAGCTTATTAAAGATATCTAACTTTATAATAGAGTGGAGCGTAAATTAGTTATTAAAAATAGTAATAGTTTATATCCTATTTACCTTACTATACTTAGTAAAGTATTAGTTAGGTAAGTAGTCTTTAATTTCTATATCTATAAGGAGCTGTTTAGTCTTATTAACCTTACCCTTAAGATTTTTTACGCCTTTATATTAAACTAGGAAGCTTTAAAAGTAGGCCATAGTAACCTTATAATTTTTAATATTTCTTATACTTTAATGGAACTTATTATATACCTCCTTTTACTTATTAAGGGAGTATCTAGTTAACTAGTAATTTGGCTTCTTATAAACGTAGCACTTTTTTAAGTAATTACTTTAAAATAAACCTCTATAAGGACCTCTATAATTGCCTTATAGTTAATATTAATTATACCCTTTACCGTATTCCCTACTACGGCCACTATATATTTGGTTAGTCTAGTTATAATTATATTAGTTAGGAATACTTAGTTAAGTAGGGTTTTTAATATAGAACTATTAAGATTCTTATATTTGTATTATAGTACCTATAGCGGAGCGTAGCTTAGTATATACTCCTTTAAATATATCTATAGGTTTATATAGCGCTAAATTATACTTAGGAATGCTATAGCAGGCTAAGATAACCTAGTCCCTTAGGCTATTTTTATTTTGGTAAGTTTTAGTAAAGCCACATTAGATTTTCTAAAGTTTATTAATGAGTAGTTAAAGGCACTCTAAACGAGTCTTTATTAAGTTAAAAGCGATAACTCTTTAAAATATAGTCTTCTATTATTCGGATATATAAAGCTAGCGATTCTTATTAGTCTTAAAGTTGGCTTTAATAAGCTAAAGTATTATATTAAAGCTATAGTTTCTACCTATAATATAGTTGTAATAAAATATCGCCGCCTATCCCTTTAATATAACTAAGAAAGCATAATAAAACTAGTAGTATTAGATTCTAACCTTACTATAGCAGTTATAAAAGACCTATAGTTTTGTTCTAAGTATATTATATAATTCCCCTTTAAACTTCTTCTCCTTATCCAAATATACCTTTATTAGATTTGTGACTTCTTATAGTAGAGGCTTATTAGTTGGCTAGGGTAGAGGAACTAGAGGCGGCGGAGGTAAAGAAAGAGTACCTCTAGGTAAGAAAGCACCTCTAGGTAGGAGAGTACCTCTAGGTAGAATAGTAGCGTTCTAGGGGTTTTATTCTAAATTAAAGTTGCCTTTTAAAGAATATAGGTTAGTTTTAGGTTTCTATAGTTAATATATAATCTTAGCTTTCGTCTATACTAGTTCTTCTATACTAATAATAACGGCCTAGATATTACTAGTAATTAGGTTACTATTTTTAGTAATGTATACTCTATTCCTATAGAGGAAGTCTTAAAAATCCTAAATAATATTAACATTGCTAAGTGCCCAGGTGTTGGCGGTTTATTTTATAAAATCCTCCCTAAAATATTCCTATAGCTATAGATCGGCGTAGTATTTACTTTAGTAGAATATAATACAGTATAGGAGAAAGCCGTTAACTTATTTTGCGTTATAAGTTATTATATTAATAGTAAATTCGTCCCAATCTTTATTAATAAGTTTTGCGTATAAAGATACCCCTAGTAGTAAGAAGTCTTCCTAGTTGTTTAAGGTAGGCGTAGCTATGTTTTTAGAGGGAGTAAAGTATTATTAGTATAGGGATTGTCGTTTAGTACGCGTTCGTTATTTAGTACGCGTTTATGATATATATTTGCGATTATAGGGCTTAAGACTAGTTCTAGCCTTAAATTGTAAAGACTTATAAAGCGTATTATTCTATATAATAGACGCAAGAATCTATAATTTAGGAAAGGCTTAGGACTAGTTCTAGCCTTTAGATCCTTAAATTTATAGAAGAGTTCTATTTAAGGTTTAGGACCAGTTCTAACCTTAAAAGACAGCTTCCTTTAGCATAAGTAGTACTAGTATAGTAGCTCGTCTCTTCTTAGTGGAATACCTAGCTGTTCTATAGTATAATAGTAAAGTTAACTACTAATTAGTGTTGGTTTTATAAGGTAATATCACGTATCTACAAGTTGTAGGTAGTATGATGGTTATTAATTAATTCTATTTTCTTCTTTCTTAAGGAAGGGCGAGGAGCTTAAGGCTCCTCGCCACGCTGGTGCCGTGGCGACATGTGACGGCAAATTGCCTGTATTCCCAACACTTTATATAGGTAAGGCAGCGGAGTTTTTTATTCTTATCTGTGCCTAGCAGAGCGGCCTAAACAACTGCAGGAGCTTAAGAAGTTTAACCAGCTATTTAAGAGGCCGTAGCTTAATATCGCGGTAGTAATATATTTAACGGTAGGTAGGTAAGATTCTATATTAAATACGGCGACTTATACGGCGACTTATACGGCGTTGATTAAGTTAATTAGCTAGGTTAACTTTAAGAAGCCTACTAACTTTGCAAGTAGTTACGCTACGCCCCTATATTATCCTTATTTTCCTTATCTATAGCTTTTAGATTATCTTTTATTTCTTAAAGCTCCTCTAATATAAAGCCCAGTTAAATAGCGTTATATTTATATCCCGGTAACTATTATAGGGTACCCTAGCAAAAGCTTTTTAAAAACATAAGGGTAGATATAGGGGTATTATAAGGGGATCTTGTAGATAGGGGGCTATAAGGACACAATTGTAGAATAGGATAGATTGGTAAGAGAGATAAATCTTTAAGGAGGTAAGGCCTTGGGGATTGTGGAGACTATATACTACGGGCACGTACCTTTAATATATAACCGGCGATTATCTAAAGGGCGTCTAGGGGTTATCCTAAGGGTAACCTAAGGTGTCCGCAATAATATCCCTTATATTACCCCCCCTCCCCCCTTCTTATAGTTAGCCCCTAATTGCTATTACCTTATAGTAGGGAGATTATAAAGGCTTATCCCAGAAGGGGTTCGGAGAGATATTAGAGAAATATTAGTATACTACTATATATTATCTATCTATCTAACCCCTACTTTAAACTCTTAAAAAACCTTAATAAGGAAAAAATATAACTAGAGAAAAGATGTAAGGATTACTAGGAGATCTATTAAAAGCCTATTAAAAGTATACTAGTAACTACCTAGGCTAATATAGGAATTTTTATACAACTCTACTTCTAAGCCTTTATACCGGTTTATAATTAATTACAAGTATTATAGGTAATTTAGTTAGTATAGTTCCGTAGAACCTTTTAGTATAAAATTTAATATATAGAGCCTTAGCTTACCATTGTCTTTAACTATTAAGATATAATCTATAATTATTTTATATAATCCTCTACGTTACTAATATATTGTTCCCGCATCTACCCTTAGGCTATTAGATGCAGTTAAGGTATTAATTAGTTAATTAATAAGACTTATCTCCTAAGATTTAGTATATATACTTTTAAATCTAATAGTCCTATGTGTAAGCTTTGCAGTGTGTGGGAATGAACGAGCAACTTAATTGTAAATCTATGGAAATCAAGTGGTATAAATACATAAAAGGAGACCGAGTTGGTGAGCGAGTCAAGGGCTAGGCAACTGAAACAAGGTGGTACGCTAGTGAGACAAGGTAGTGTTTTGGCAGGGTACCGTAGTCGGTTACACTATGCTATATATTTAGCGTAGCTCTACTACCTAGTAAGTAAGAGGGACACTTTATAATAGCACCTATAGCTATTATACGATTATTAGGAATATCTATAACGTTATTCTTTAATACTATAGTATTATTTTAGATATAATTTAACCTATATATGTCTTTAATTAACGTTTAAATTGCCTTCCCCTAGCCGCGTACTTAGTTTTTTGTAAAGAAGTAATAGTTAGATAATATATACTTATATTTTCTTCCTTTTAAATAACGCTATTATAACGGAGTTATATTAGTAAGGTTGCGGCTATTTACTAAAAGGGTATTAGACGGTGAAGTATAAGGACACCTTTGCTTATTAAGCTGCTCCTTTTCCTTAACACCTTACTTTCCTATTATTAACCTTTATCTAATTTTAGACGTATCTTTAGTATATTATTAAGATTTTCTTCTTTTCTATTAATAATTTAATATGCCTCTTTATTCTTCTATTAACTACTCTTTTAAGTAGATTCTACAGCGTATCCTAGCCCTACCTTTGTATAGAAAACCCTAACCTCTGCTAACTTATAACTAGTGCCAGTCCTACCTAAATAATTTTGCCTATATATCTTTAAAAAACTAAAAATTTAATAATAGGATTCTAGAGGCTTATAATAAGACGCACTACGTTAGATCTAATACCTTTAGTCCTTATAATTAATATATGCATATTAACAGCGGCAGTTGCGTTAAAGTAAGCCCCTCTATTCTTAATAAATTTCCATTACTAACTTTAAGCTTTAATAGCCTAGGCCTAAGTGGCGACGTTCCTTTAATGTCCGTAACTACTACATCGCCTAGGCTCTCTCTTATTCTAGCGTAAATGCTAAATAACTTAGTTAAATTTAAGACTATGCTATAGCCATTTACACTGCTTATAATTCTTAGTAAGCTAGCTAGTAATGCCTAATATAAGAGTAAGGTTGGTATACTAAGGATAGGGTGGGGGATAGAGGTAATAAGAAGAAGGTTACTATCTATTATAGGAAGAAGTTCGCGCATACGTGTTAAGTTTTAAAAGAGCATAATATAATGCGGTATTAGATAGGTTACCCTTTAGGTACCTAGTAGGTAGGTAACTAATAGTTACCGTAGTAAGGTCTTAGTAGTTTTAGATTATACTAGCTAGCTAATATCTCTATTTATTCTAAGCTTAAGCGTGTCTTTATTAACTATAAGCTTACGCTATAAGAGCTTTATTAGTATTAGTTTGGACCTAATATTAGTATTAAGTGTTTAAGAGTCTCTGCTCTAGCTACACCTCATTATCCTACCCCTATTTTTATACCTACTCGTGCCCCTACTAAGGGGTCTAGATCTCATTCTTGTTAGCTATTACTTAATAGCCTAATAGATACTAATCCTACTCCTAATAATAAGGCATAGTAGCTTTTTAGATTAGGCATTTATAGTTTAGACTTTTAGGATTCGTTCTTATATATAGTAATAATTAAGAACCTTAATTAAGTGCTTAGAAAGGCCTTGTAAGGCTTTTAGAAAGGGCTTAAAAGCCCTAGGAATAATATTCCTAGTATAGATTAATAAATGGGAATATAATTCTAGTAAAATGCCCTATTAACTTAATACTGTGGTGGGGTAAAATGGGCCACTACTTAGTGCCTTGGCATTTTCCTGTATATATTCAGCCTTCGGCTTCTCTCCTCCTCTCTACCATCACGACCTACCAGAATAAATTCTTTCCTTTTTTCTTACTGACTGCTTTCCTACTGATTGATTACGACTAACGACCGACCGACTGACCGACTGACCGACCGACCGACAGATAGACAGCATTGTGACTTCCTATCTAAGAGGGACCGCGTCCACCACCACAATACTATATATGTAAAAAGGCTAAGAACCTATCCTGCCTTAGGCCGTAACCCTATCCCTATAGTTTCCGGAGCCTATCTGTTCTATATCCGATTTAACCTATTTACTCTTTTTATAAGCTTTCTTTATAGGTCGCGATAATACTATAATATTAAAGCGCTTTTTATAACTTGTAAATTATAGACCTTAGTCCTAATATTCTTTTAGAATATCTTTATAATAATTAAGGTAATCCTCTAGTTCCTATATAAAGTTCTTAGTAGCCTAGCCTAGCCATTTAACTTTAAATTAAAGCTTGTTCTTAATAGACTTATAGTATAGTATAGCTTTAACCTTATACCGCTTGCCCACTACCTTAGGGTATTTAATTAGGCCTAAATAGAAGTTCTTTTCTAGTAGTAGTCTATACTATAGCTCTAGTAAGTTTATATAAAACACTAGATGTATATAGGCCATAAATAGGGGTAGCTAGAGATAATAGGCTAGCTTGCTAATTTATTCCTTAACTTAAAAGGGATCTAGGTATCTTATATTAAGCTTCTTTAATAGTTAATAGGTGGCCGTCAAAATCGGACTCTGCACCTATACGTGGTGACGGCTACAAACCTAGTCTTTAAAGTTTAGATTTAGAGCTAACGCAGAGACGTTGTATAGCGTGCGGACAGGACCTAGTAGTAGTTGTGGGCGTTATAGGCGGTGGTAAGAAATTTTCGGATGGTGAGATCTTGAAAACCACTACTGTTGGCTCTCTATAATACGACGACTACTACGCTGTTCTCCTATCCAGGGCACCTATACAATCCAACATAGATGCACAGTATTTGATAACATCCCCCGACCCCTAGTAGAAAGCATTAACGACCTTATATCAATAAACAAATAAACGCGAACGAACGAACGAGCAAATATACGGCCCCTCTTAACCCCTAGGGCGATCGCCCGCGGAGCATGCGGTTACTCGCCATACTGCCGTAATACTACTAAAAGCGGCAGCTGGATAACCCCGTATGGTTTTCCTTGTCTCCTCTTAATGGAGTGGTGCCCTTAGAGAGGGCCTAGTGACTAGGGCCTAGGTATAAAAGATACCTAAATATATATATACATCCCGCTTTTATCTTTTAGTATTAGGATAGTAGAATGGATAAATCCCCCTTACGCCTTCGATAGGCCTTAGGGGGGGGGGAGGCATGGCGTATATGGTAATAGTTAACAAGAGATAGTATATAGGGGGTGGTTAAGATACGGGACACAACTATAAGCGTACGGCAATTAATCAGCAAGGCCTAGCTAGGACGTAGTGAACCCTAGCTTTAGATAAGCTAAAAAAGGAAGTAGTAGTTCCTAAGGAGTTTAAAACATCTAAGGAGGAGGACGTAGCTATAGGCCTATAGGGCCGCTACTATGTACAGGTATGGCAAATCGGGGTTTTTTTTATCCTACTAAGGTGGCTTATAGAGTTTTTCCTCCCCCCCAATAGCAAGGGGTTTTTCCTATTAATATTACTTTCCCCTTATATACGGAGTAGTCTGCGTAGGCCTAGATAGGATCCGTATTAGACGTTAATCAAAGATCTACTACTACTACTACTAGTTAATAGGTTTTAATATTTGTTAAACATAATAGAACCTTATCGCCTACTCCAAAATACTTATCCTAGTGCTTATAGTTATACTAAAGTCTTTACTACTCTTAGGCATCTTATAGGCTCTGCTTTATATACTTCTATTACTCCTTTTATTCCTAAAGATATCCTTATACTCTCTAGTAGATATTCTTAAACTTCCTGGTAGGATTCTATAACTAATTATATAGCCTTAGCTAGTAATTATTGGGTATACTATTAAACCTAGATAGTTAAACGCTATAGGCAATCTAGATTAGTGCATACTTATATAATATATATTATTTAAAATTGTAAGTATACTCCGCGTATGGAAGTAGCTTATACTAGTTGTCTTACTAGTAGTTTAAATACATCTATAGGTAAGGCTCTAGTTCCTAGTTCTAGCGTTCTATTTACTCGTCCATTTATAAATAGAAAGCTATACTATAACGGTAGTCTATCTTTAAATAAAAGTATAGGTTTAACCAGTACTAGCTTGTAAAGACGCTGCCCCTATTAGTAATAATATAGTGTAGCTAATCTACTTTAAGGAAGCATTTCTCCTTAATTAGGTTGGCTAGCGCTTATATATTAATCGTCTTATTAATAGGAAGATATTAGACCTACTTTAAAAACCTATTAATAAGTATAAGGACCGAATTATATGTTCGTTTTTAGCTATCTTTAAATAGCGGGAGATCCGTAATAAAGTCTATGGCGTAATATCGCTATAGCTTACTAGCGGGGGAACTAATTTAAGTAGACCCTATAGGTTGTGCCTGCGGATCTTATATACTTAACACTTCTTATAATAGCTAATATACTCCTTTACTTCCTAATTAAGCCTTAGCTAATAGTATTTACACTAAAGTAATTCTACTATTTTTCCTTAACTATAGTAGCCGCCTAAAGGATTATTGTAATTCTTTATAAGAATCTTCTATTGTAGATTTGTTTCTTATAGCACCTAAACCTTACTACCTCTATATAGTAGGCCTATTAGGTCTAGTTCCTAATAGTAGCGCCTAGTAGCTTCCTTTTTATTATATTTCTAGTCTACTTCTATATTAAGGATAGTATAGAAAGCGTCCCTTCGTTATACCTTATGGATAAGATCTATTAACCTTTTAGATAGTTCCCGAGTAAAAGCTATTTTATCCTATACTACTCTAAGTATAAGACTAAATAGTACTATAGATATTATAACTCTTTAATGCGTATATATTAGGAAGGCCGCCATAAGGTTAAAGTCCTTTAGTTATTATAGGGCTCCGAGTTCCAATTACTCTATAGCTTTACTATTAGTTTAAGTGGATAGCTTAGTAATTAGGAATAGTATATTACTAGGTTTTAAGAATATATTAGAGACGTCCTATCTAGGTATATTTAGACCCTTATTAGTAACGGACTGGGTATTAGCTAGAACGTTAGTGGAAATTAATAGAGCTTATACCGCCTAAGACTTAGTGTATAGAGCTATAGGTGCTTAAGTATCCTATACTTAGAGCTTATTCTATAATATAGGGAGTAAAATATCTATTATCTGTTTTCCTTCTCCCGTTTTAAAGCCTTTAGTATAGTCTAGCCGTTATAACGGTCCGTTGGCAGAGTTATTTTCCTCTAGCTTATATTTAATCTTAAAATTAAATCACGCGAGCTCCTCTACCTATCTAGCTTATTAAAGTATAAGCTCCTTTATAGTTATAAAGTAGCGTAGATTATAATAATCTAAGAGTATATAAGTGGTATAGCTTACGTGCTTAAGGTAATATTACCACTATTTAAAGTAGTTAACTATAGCCAGTAGTTCCTTATCATAGGTATAATACCTAACTTTAGGCCCCTAGAATTTTCTATTATAGAATACTATTAGTCTTTAATAGAGCTAGGTAGCGTCTAGATACCTATTAGGTTATAGTAAAATACTAATAAGGGCAAAATATAAGGGCGCGAAGAGACTTTGGGGAAGATTTAAAGGAATAATATAAATTCTATCTAAATCTAAGGGTATATAGCTCTTGCTAAGAACAAGACGTTATGTAAAGAAGAGAAAGGAATAATAAGAGAATTATATAATTAAATAGTTAGGGGCTTAGTAGTTAATGCGTACGTATATATATACACAGTCTTTAACAAACTTCAATAGAATTTAATTAATTTAGTAAAATTTAGTAGAAGTCGATTAAGCTAGTAGAATTTGGTAGAATTTGGTTAAAGCGTCGGAATTTATCTATTGAGTGTTTTACTAAGACATTCTTACTATAATTAGGCTAGTCCCATTATAGTACCCCCCCTTTTAGCTAAAGGTTTAAATAATTTAATTTTAATTAAGATTTTAACTTATTGCGTGTTATATTTTCGCGTTAAATAGTAATATAGGGTTTTACTGGTTCTAATCGTTAAGTAGGCCAATTAGGATTTTCCATGCCCGGTATAGAAAATTGCTATTAGCTTAGTTAAGGCGGTAAGCCAAACTAATATCTTAATAGTAGGTCTTAGTAAGGCAAATCTAACTAATTAAATAACTTTAACCGCTAGTTAAAGTTCTTTAATATCTTATATATTATATAACTGTGTTATAAACGTTATAATATATTTTAAATTCTTATTATTGTTTTTTATATATTTATATTAGGCGGCAATTATTTATCTTTATATTATGTCTATTTAGCTAAAGTAGGCTATAAAGGATAGTTCTTATAGAATTCTTTTACTAAAGATAGCGTATTAGCCTTAATCTAGTTATAGGTTTCCTAGGTTTATATTTTATATCCTTTTTACTTAATAAAAAGTTTAAATTATTTGGATCGTATTTTCTATTGTATATTATTAATTAAGTTAATAAAGTAAGAACTATTACCGTTATTAATAATTATAGGAGGTAGTAGTAGCATTTTATAAGTTATAGGTTTACCTTTTAAGGGTTATAGCAAGTTTATATAAAACGTTAGATATATTTTTATCTTAGTTAGTAGTTTAAGCTTATAAGTATATAGGCTTAGTTTTTTCTTAATTTAGTATAGGCCTATAAACTTCTAGTCTAGTTTCTTTAAGGGTTGTTAAGTCTTTAGGTTTTATATATTTAGGTAAACTATATTATCTTCCTTAAAGTCCTACGCAAAAGCTCGTCCTTTATTTATATACTATTCCTATACCGTTTAAGCGTACGCTAATTTACTTTATAATAGTTCTATTAACTACTTTATTTAATTAGCGAAGTTATACGCGTTAATTAGTTAAATCCTCTTAATTATAGGTCCTATTATATTAATTTTAGGTTATAGTTTAAATCTAAGTTAAAGGTCTTATTTATAGGTTATATAGAACGGTATTATACCTATTAATTTATTTCTCGTATTATTTGCAATAAACTTAGCTAAAGGTAGCCACTTTTCCTAGTTATTTTATAAGTAGGAGTAGTATATTTATAGGTATTATTCTATAATTATATTTGCAATTTTAGTTTAACTATCTATCTCTAGATGAAATATAGTTAAGAGTCGTGTTTATATACTTAATTATTT
>Ga0307515_10010985_pt1 | contig 17259 bp, 17 predicted proteins | sample 17_EM_MG_FD_194513 | JGI IMG/M metagenome (GOLD analysis project Ga0307515, IMG submission 194513) | Populus trichocarpa ectomycorrhiza microbial communities from riparian zone in the Pacific Northwest, United States - 17_EM | ecosystem: Host-associated > Plants > Roots > Unclassified | place...
TACGGTAATTATAATGTTATAAAAAAATAAAAAGACAGTGTTGCCCCCAAACAAATCAAGAATGACAAGTTGATCGTGTGTGAAGATCATCCTACCTCTCAAGTAAAGCTTTAAACATTAAAGGATGAAGGGTAAAAAAGTGATTTCACTGTAGCTCTAGACACATTTAAATGTGGATGAATTACTGTGAAAAACCAACGCAATTTAGTATTTTAGTTAATTAATTTCAAACTCTTTTTTTTTAATATCATTTCACATTTTTTTTAATTTATTTTATAAAATATAAATATCATCTTTCTATTTTTCAATTTAAAAAATCATAATATATATAAAAAATATCCATAACATTGTTTGTTTTTTCTGTTACGATTAAAAATTTATTTAAAATAGTACCCGCAGCATGGCGCGGGTGGAAAGAGGGGACTAGTTGATTGTTCCACGGGAGCAAAAGCGGGAGTTTATTTTGCAATTAGCCTCTGAAAGTAGTGGTTGATGAACCTATATGGCTGACTGGCTGGGCCACACAATGGCTGTCTCTCCGGCAACGGAGCTCTCTCTCCGGCAAGAAGCATTGAATCTTGGGTGGGGACAGGAGGAGTGAAAATCAATGGCTGCAGTGGCAAGTGCAATCGAAACATCTGATTGATTGATGTAAGAGCTTTTGATAGTAATAAGAGTGTAGGGCACTTGGCATGACTTCTGCACGTGATTCGTGATCGACTTCATAACATAATTAGAGAATATGACTTCTGCACAACCTTAATAATATTTGGCATTTAACTATTAAACCCTCCTTTCCTTTTCCTTAGCGCCATTCCATAAGAAATTTAACGTTAATTTCACATTAACCAGGACAAAAACAACAGAATTATCTTGTGTCGGTTTAACTTTAGAAGTCACTAATAGTCGGAGCTCCAAACCTCTTAGTTTTATCTGAATCTTGTCGATTTTATCTCGAACATAATAACACGGCCCTACCATCCATTTATTAAAAACATTCCATTTAAATCCAATCATTATTTTCACTCATTAATTCTTGTTATTCTCCCCAAGCCCTAACTTGTAGCTTTAGCTCAAACAAACATACCCTAAACGAGGGGGAGTTGGATTCATTTTTTACGCCTAAAATCTTAATCTACTGATATTTTGGCACTACAGCGGTTGTGAATTATGACTTAACTTAAACCTACTTTGAAGGCTCTTTGGGAGGTAACAACGAGCACAGAGAGATCATACGCAAATGGGAAAAAAATTGGTTACTTGTTACCGGTGGATGGATGACAGTCTAATATCAACCAAGTTTAGGACAAAATTGATGGTGCTGCAAGGTTTGGGGACTATACTGATAATGGAGTCGTACGAGCGGGACTAGATTGATGTAAGATGATAAAACAAAACAAAGGGCAGCATAAGAACCAAGCGTTCAAATGACACAGGAGCTGTTAATACGGCCGTAAAATAAGAATAGAACTGACCTCTATTTGAACATTAATCGTGCATTTTGAGGTGTGAATGCTCCAATTCTTATGGCTGGTGAAAATGCCAGTCTGTCTGCTTACCTCTCCAAACTTCTATAACCCACTGGCGGAGCTTATTTTCCATCCATTTTCTTTTTTTTTTTGTTTGAATCAATTTCGCCCCTTGTCTCAAGTGACTCAAAGATCAAATAGCAGCAGGGAAGAGTCGAAAGAGGGGGCAGAATACGCTTTACAATTACAGTATTGATTGCAGCAAAAATAAACATACTGTACATTAATCTGACCAGGATTGAACATCTGCCCCTTGGATAGAACAGAAGTTTCCTGTGCCATTTACAAGGACACCATTGGTGCGACAGTGTGTTAGGCCAAGTAATTGTATATCTGAGGATTGCTCTTGTCTCGCTCAAGGTAATCCCTGTCGATAAGGCTTTCTATCCTTTTCTTCAAATCAGCTGGCTTTATAGGAAACTTCAGCTGTTCACAACATACAATTTTTTTTTCATCAATATTAATATCCATCCATTCACTGCATGGAAGTTCCAGAATTGGGCATCCCATTTTTCTCACCCAGTTCATCTATCAAACTGACTAATCACAGTACATTCAGGTGATGTTTTATAAAGTTAAAATGAGATCACCGGTACCCAACTCTACCATGCGTTGGTGTAATGTGATAGTAACCTGAGACTTTAGATCCTTAGGGTGGTCAGGGGTCACATACATCTTATGCGTATGCTTAAGACCAGTGATGAATCTAGAGGGTGGTCAGGGGTCACCACCGCCCCACCGCCCCAAAAAAAAAAAAAAAAATTGAGAAGATATGCTTATAACTTACATCCTAGCACTTCCTTGCTTCATTATCCCTACTCAAACAACAACGACAATGACAACAATAACAGCAAAAACAAAAAAAAGGAAATTTACCTGCTGGAATAGTTCAGTTATAAGAAGTGTGTGACTTAGCACCTTCCTTGTCTTCATTATCCGGACAATCGCGGCATCAACCTGGAATATATTAAGTAATTATTACAAACATTAAAAGCAACAAGTTCACAACTTTGTTAAATGTCCATCACAAGAAACTGTTTTAATAAAAATGGAACTTGAGTGAAGGTTAACCTGGTATTGACGATCCTGAAATACTCTCTCAGTGGTGCTTGTGTTCTCCTCTACAGTTTCCTTCATCTGGATCGCATTTACCTGCATCCCCAAACAACTGTTAGCTTAAACATCCAAAATCCAGCTAACAAAGGAAAAGCACAGCACTTGACTTCACAAGGTCACTCTTGGCATTAGCCATGCTTGTGCAAGTCAGACAACATGCTATTATTACTATAGATAGGTATGAAACAGACATACCTTTATTCGATAGAGTGGAGCAGCAAATCCTTCATTGAACACAAAGGAATCATCATCCTCCACATCCCTCCCTTTGGGCAGCTGTAAACCATAAATTCTATAATAATAAGGGGAAGAGACAAGGAAAACCCAACATTTAACAATTTTATAAGCATTAGTAAGAACTCAAACACACAAATATCATGATGCATATAATCATCACCTACCTTCAGCAGGACACGAACTTTTCCACACGCCAGAGACTGCAAAGTCCTTCTAAGTTCCTTGTCTTCTATGCCAGTAGAGTCTTTGATATCTTGAAAACTAAGCTTTTGGGCATCATTAAACAGCATCAGAACAACAGTCTGGAATAGAAGGGACAGGATGGTAAGCTATTAGAACAAATCCACCTGTGCAGGTCGCATCAATAAAAACAAATGACAGTAAGAGACATCAAAAGAGCAATGCACTGAAAACTAAACAAGACCGACCTGAAATAGAGAAACTGCCAGCTCCTTTTTACCTTTCGGAAACTCAGCTTTCAACACACAATGACCCAATGAATTTTGCCACATTAAGCGTCTTCCACTATACTTGCTTAAGTAGAATTCTTTGAATATATCCTACACATAAGGCAATTGTTTACTCAATATTTTAGTAGGTGGAAACAGAGAGAAAAAAAATCAGTATCTTGTGCAATACCTGATAAACGTTCAGCTCATGAGGAAGCCTAACATCCATGGGTGGATATGTGGGCCAGTACCTGCAGAGCAACCAACCAAACATAAATTAAACTTCTGTTGGAAATAAGGGACTAAATATACAAAAATTTAAATCAAATACAGGCTATTTGGGTCTAAACCTACCCAGTAGTTAAGACATGTACACTCATTTCAATTCCTGATGGAAGTTTAGTCCTGGCCTGAGATGATTGTTTAAAGGACTCGTTTATCTCCTTTGACAGTTCAATATCCTGAAAAAGTAACACCAAGAAAAAGAAAGTGGTAAATATGTAGCCATTTTCATCATTGGTAACCCACCCACATGACATTACTAAATTAATAAAAGAGAAGACATTAGGATTTAATAGCCCACAATAGCATAGAACGCACTTCTAATGGGCTATATAAGAAATTCAAAGCAGCAGTTGCTCCCCAACAAATCAAATTCAATAAACAAAAATCCATGTATGAAACCAGCATCAAACTGCAAGAGAAATTTTCTCTCAGGAAAACAAATGTTCACATTATACTAGTACATTACATTTAAATTGACTCTTAAGATCATACTCTTACCTTTCTTAACACTCGTATCAACTACCTTGAAGTAATAACATGACCCTGTGTCACTCTCATGAAGTCCAATCAAGCACCATTTCAACAAAATTATATACACGTGCAACAGTCAAGAAATATGTGTTACAGTCACAAGATGACCTACCTCATTGTTTACAATTAAAGGAAACATTTACTGTTTATCTTCTATTAATTCCATTTTTAGGTGTGCATGCATGATATGTTAGAGGGATTGGGTATGCTTGTGAAAAAGGCAAACGTAGCACATGTGCTGACATTTTACACTACTGGTGCAATGCGGCAAAACTGAAAGCGAGTGAGAGGGATATAAAGTTCGCTCCATGTTAATCTTAGCCACCAGTTCATATTACCACCTCTTGTTAGTGTCCCCTCATGAATGCATTCTTGGAGGCATGACAGCTTCACAAATTACGTTGGCTAAAAATAAACTACTTGATATGGTTCAGCCATTGATTTCTCATGACGGGCCTTCGATTTTGTGCTTGAGTTTGATGGGGAGGCCATTCGGCCAAAATTATGTTTTTTCTTGGAATTTAGCTTGTGTTCCATTCAGCCATGATGGGTTTTTGGAATGGGATAGTTTTAGCTAGCCTTGGTTTATGCATGATGATGGGATCAGTCCAATCTCTTTGATGGTTCATTCGGTCAAATCAAGTCAGCCCATGTATAGGTCTGATTTGGACAGCAAAGTAGGCTTATTGGAAGCTTGTACTAGGTTTGATTTTGGTTATATTATGAGTATGGGTTTAGGCCACATGGGGTCCAAAGTTGGCTTGGGCTAATTTAGATATTGAGATTCTTACAAGGATCAACAAAATATTCTTTTAAAATTGAAAGGAAAATTCGTTTATTATTATCCCTATTATTTAGGAGAATATCTAGCAATAAAGGAGGAAGTTTCCTAGTCATGCAAGGAAACTAAAGGAGGCTGTCAGATTTGAATCCTAGACTTGGAATGATTATTTAATGCTAAAGATTTGATTCTCCTAGTCAAGGAAGGAAAGTGATGGGCGGCTACAAAGAGGAATTTCTAAGAATGTATTCCATGTTCTGAAGGAAATCCTAGTCCAACAAGGAAAGAAAACTTCAATTAAATTCTATTCAGATCAGATTTCCTAGCATCAAAAGGACTTTAAAAGCTGGCTAAGCAATCCTAGAGTATCTAGGAAGGTGGATCTCGGCCAAAAGTTACTTAAGCTAATGAATTAAGATATTTTTTCTTGTTTTTCTTTCTATTATATGCGGCATCAACAAGCTACTATTCAGACTTGTTGTTTTCATTATTATTTCTATGTTTGAGCTTAATTAATACTTTGGTTTTCAGCTAAGATCCAAAACTTGTTTGGATCAGGGTTTGGGCTTACTAGTAAAAGTGTTGGGTCAGTTTTTTAAGTGGGTCAATTCAGCCCACAAGAGTAGATTCATTAGGATTAATTTCTCAAAACTATTTAAACACATGTAAAGCCTAAATTTTGAAAGAAAGAAAAAACTTTTAATGAATAATACTTTTGAACTTTTCAGTTTTAATATGAGGAAGATTTTTGCATTCTTTGGTTCTTGAACGAACTGAATCTGACTTGTCAAAAATTAACTAGCTTCGTGGTGTCATTCGACTTCATTCCAATAGTGCTAGTGCTGTAGGACAAGTTTTCAATGTATCACAATCCTATCAGACCTCTTTCAGCTTTCCAAAATCAAATCTCAATCTTAATTGTGGGTTGTGTGACTATGTAATAACGAGGTTCGCATCACTACCATCCTCTTTAGAAGTTTCAATGAGAAAAATAGAACAAACAAGAATCTAGAATGAACTTAAATAAATAGTTCAGACCTTAAACATTCCTTCAAGCTTGTTTGTAAACTGGCTGCCACATTCAGTCTTCAGCTGCAATGACAATGCAAACATATTAATTTGATTGATAGAAAAAAATTACTTGGTGAAACATGTACTCGTAAAAATTGCCATGCTTAACCTTAGATATCATAGATTTCTCTGCATCAATAGAAGCACTTTTTCCCAACAGCAGTCTTTTTGCAAGATCCTTCTTATAAAATGCTTCAAACACATCCTTACCCTTCATAAACAAAAAGATAAAAAAAAAAAAAAGATAGACGTGTCTAACATCATTTTGTTTCCCAAAAGACCAGAAATATGATAGTAACGGAAAATCTGTTGAGCTAGCAGAAAAAATACTTTCTTTAACACCAAGACTACCTGAATAAACCTGAATAAAACCAAAACTTTTTCAAGTGTACCCTCCAACTCCTCCTCGGAAGTACCCTTATTCCCAGCACGAAGCTTCTCATCCAAAAATTTTGCTATCAGCTCAGCAGGATGGTTCTATCAAATGGAGAACAAAATTGGATATTTAGGCAAGAAGTTGAAAACAACACTATAGAATCAATTTTGACAACTGAGTAATCAAAAACTCATGGCACTCCGAAAAACAACGATTTATGGAATTTCATCATCTGAGATTGACATTAACAATTGGATAAATAAGCATGTGCCAAAAAAATTTTGCCAATAAATAGAGGAACCCTCAAGGATACACATTCCCATGATGAAATCAACTGTAAGCAGAAACACAGTTTAAAAAAAAAAGAACAATATAGACAGCAATATCAAGAATAATATACATTTCTTTTGGTGTGGAGTGTGAGGTTATGTTATTTATATCTTCAACAAGAAATCACCACATTGCATCATGTCAATCTCAGATGATGAATCATCATAAGAGCATAATGAAAGTGTACAACCTCCTTGCACAGAAAGAATACAAGTTGCATGAAATTTCATTGCTTGTGTTTATGCATACATGCAAAACATCTAATAATATGCCAGATATAAATCCCAGGAACGGAAACGGAACAAAGAAGAAGAAAAACAAGGAAGGAAAAGAGCAGTGATGATCACGAGTACAAATGACCATCCCACAACTGATCTACTATTATTGCCTAAATATCTATTTCCATAAATTCAGTGAAATTGTTTTAACATTACAATCTAATACTAGGGGGGATTTTTTCAGTTGGTCATTAACTTAGCATCTGCTTAGCCTTGTTATGTGGTTGCAGCCAACATAGGTGTCAAATAGCCCAGCCCTTGTCATGATTCTTTATATTTTCTCACAAAAAACAACTAAAAGCTGAGTTAAACAAAAAAAAAAAAAAAAATTGGGGAATGTTTTTCCCCATGGCTATTGTTAGACAGAAAAACCACCAAATATCCTTCCAATACAATTTTCTTGGCTGATCATTGGACAAGTATATTGTAGAACTCAAAACAAATTTCAATTATTGAATACCGACTTTCCCACGGTAAAGAAGTTGGATAGTTCAACCTCCTCTCCACCTCCCTTTCTTCCAAGAAGAAAAGAATAATTCCATTAATAGTAACAGGAAGAGGATAGCAATAACAAGGACCAAGCACTCCAAATGATTTAGTTTTTCTTTCTTTCTTTTTCTTTTTTCTACCCAAATATTCAGTGTGTATCCAAATTCAATGATAGATAATACTCCATGCATATCCTCTAACATCTATAAGGAAGCAATGCATCAGGGGAGGCCTTTCCAAAGGATAAAAAAAATGTACATGAAAAGTTTCTAGAAAATTTTGGCTCTTTCATTCATAATGAGAAATGCTGAAAGGACTTCCAGTTGAAGAGCAATGCGTCGTACTTTTCCATAAGGAACAATGAGTACAGGGAAACCCACTCAGTAGAAACACATAATAGACAAGGACATTTTCTATTATACATGTACGAAGACTCATGCACAATTTGGCTTGCTACTTGCACAACAATGCGATGAGTTACCAGACTTGGCAAAGGGGCCAACTATAACTTGCTCTAAACTGATAAAATTACTGTCTAATTATACATACCATCTTCAAAGGAATTTCTGACACTGGTAGATATTTACTTCATGCAAGAGCCAATTTAGTCTCTATGCCATAGCTTTTCCACAACCTGATCACTACATTCCGAAACCCTTCATAAAGATAAAAACCTAGAAATTCTCTATTTTCCCAAAACCTAGCCCTAGTGTTGTTAAAAGTGCAACTTTGGTGCTAGCTAGACACAAAGCTAGGAGGCCAAAACACTTCTCAAACCCTAGGTGAGGCGCCTTCAACTAGGATTCCAAAGGTCGCTCAAGAAGCACAGAAAAAGATTGAAAAACAAAACACATGGCTAGGTGAAGATGCCAGCTGTTTCTTTTTCATATCAAGTTTTACAAGGGCATGCGATTGTTATTTAAAAATTTACGTGATTTAATTTATGATCTACAGTGGTTTGACAAAAAAAAGATGACACTTTTAACGACTTTCTTATAAATAGTACAGTTACTCGGTATATTTTGTAAGCAAAGGATAGAATGATTTGTGATGTTTTTTTTCCCAAGAAACCGAGAAGAAAAAAGGAAAAGATAAATTATCATACATTAGGTATTGTAGGCATGTGCCTTGCTTTGTTCAAGTATACAACGCTCCAAGAGCCCTTAGCAGTTAACTTACCTAGTGCTATCAATAACATTTGCCAACCAATAAATAAGCAAGTGCAACATTTCTCAACCAATAAATAAGCATTTGCAGGGCCTGTTTTGTATTGATGAGTTGTGCTGTGTGGCTAGTGTGCTGAGGTGTGAAATGAAAGTGACACCACAAAAGGCAATTTTTGGTAACTGCTATGTATTAAAAATATTATATTTTTACTCAACAGACCCAACAGTAAGTTGCCTTGCTTTTGGTTGAACAAAGGGGTACCTTGCTTTGATCCAAAAACAAAGTGGTGCCCTTACAAAGAGGCTAGTGCTTTTCTTTTTTTCCAAGACAACCACCCTAACCAAACACTGTGTTAAGAACCAAAAGCAGCTAAATGAAGCTGAGAGAAATACCGAACAGACTACTCCCCCTCCTACATCAAAATACTAGGAGAATCTCACCCTATGATATCTCAAGAGAGATATTACAGGGTAAATCATATCAGGGGACATTTTTGGAAAGGAGAGGCATATTATTAATGCATCACTTTGATAGAAGACTAGCATATTATCCCAATATCAATTTTGATTGAACACTAGTCTGATTCTGACAATTCATGATGTGTCATTTTGGTGAATGACACTGCAAGTGCAAATAACTGCACAATTAAATTTAAAGAAAACTTAATCCAACTCTGATCACTTTAATATTTCCATTTTTATTGCAAATTCTACCATTAACTACTTCAGATAGGTATGTATATATTGAAAATTCCACCATTCAAATACTTCAGATATGTCTGAAGCCAGAGAAGATTTGTCTTAGTTTCAGAAAATCTGCAAACTAAGAGATAAGAAACTTGGTGACATTTCTTAACAAATATGTTTAAGCCTGCCTTTATTACATTTCAAGTGTTTTAAGCAAAAGAGTTAGGACATTCATGGAAAAGTTCAATGGCTCTCATTTTACCTCTCTTACCTGCATAACTTTTAAGATCTAATAATTGCTTTTAACAAAAAAGTTCAATGCATAATCAGTGGATGCATGTAACAAAAAGATGAACAAGCCTACCATTTTCTGGCTAGTTTCATTCATATTTTTTTCTCCACTTAGTCTTTCTAAAAGGTATGCATTGTCATTCACTTGTTTATTGCTTACTTTCCTAATTCATCATCATTTACCTTTTATTTTATTTGTCCTTTCATTTTCTTCCAACATGACAATGGTGAAAGCTTAGTATAGATTTGAACCCAACTTTTTGTGGGGTTTGATTATCTGAAATCTACTGTAAATTGGATGCAAAAAAGTATTTCATTTTTTTCTTCTTTTAGAAATTTTCAATTAATTTTTTTAAGGATATTTTTTATTTTTAATAAGATTTTCAAGTAATCTCATGCAGCACACAGGTGATAAGCTTACTTTTACATGTTAATAGTAGGATCTAGTACTGCAACCAATTAAGATCAAACCAACAAAGCGATAGACTAACCTGACGAAGATTAATTAAATGCTCGTATGCATCCTTTACGGTGATGCAAAATCCTTCATTCTTGGAGAAGCTTTCTTCCCATATTGAATCAAGACAAGCCTTAAACTCTAACAAGGAGGAAACCATATCTTTGTCTTTCTCTTCATCCATGACAATGCCCTGCCCGGTTCTTCGGATGTACATGCTAAGGGCCTGCCTTAATGATTCAAGGGCATTGACCCTTAAGAAAAGTGAGTAGATCCTCTTAAGGTCCTCAATCCGATGTCCATTCATAAGCATCATGAACCCCTGGACAGATCAGGGAGACAAATAATTATTCAAGCAACACAAATAGATTGCTCTTTAGAAGGAGGCTATGTATAACTAAAGGGCATTTGCACCTTATCAAGAATAGCAGATATATGGCGTTCAAGTAGCTGTCTTTCTGCAGTTGCTATTAGTGGCTTTTTAGTGCTTGAATCAAGGTAAATCTTGCATCGATCTTGTTCTTCATTCAATCTCGACTGCAGGAATATGTGACAAATCAAATTTTCCAGCAGTAAACAAATATTAAGTAACAGAAATGACATAAAAGCTGTAGCTAAAACTAAAATTGATTTTCATAACTACTTTAATCCCGAATAATATCAGAGGAGAAACAAAAGGCACCTCCACATGCTTCAAGTAATCCGGAACATCTGATTGCTGCATGTATGTCATGCCTTCGGCAGCATAAAATTCAGATGTGCACTCAAGGAATGGTCTTTCAAAACTTTCTGCATAAATTCCTAGTGAAGTGAACATCTTCAAAAGATGGCCAAGGGGTTTCCTATTAACTGTTTCACCTAATCTGCAATCACAAGAAAAGGATCTCTATGAAGTGTCCAAGAAGGAAAAAAAATTATGATACTTCAAAACACTCCAATAATCTAATGTCACAAAGTTCTCATTTGCAAGATTTGTGACCACTCCAATGATTGACCTCCAATATCGTAATAGAAAACAAATTTCCTTATTCCAATCTATGGGAAAGAGAGTGGATGTTTTACTTTCAATTTGATTTACAGATTAGTTTTCACTTATTTTGACAATTCATTTTTTGTCACTCCATATTTAATAATCCAATTGGAGAATGAAAGCATATCTTTACGTTACAGATTGCAAGGAGTCTGCATTCCAGACATGTGTTGACAATGGTTCATCAAACTTGACTCTTAATAGTAGCTCAGTTAATTGTAGAATTAGCTTTGAAAGAAATTTAAAGCACCCCATACACATACAGGACATTAAAATTTCTCAGACATGTGGAACCCATTGACAGAAAACTAGAAACCAGAAATATATGTTAAGACTAATATCTTAGTTTTTAGAAGTACCTTTCCCTCTCAATCATTTGCAAGAGGCCGGTGACAGTTTTGTGCTCAACTTCAGGAGACAAAGAAAGATGTTTTCGGAAAAGCTGCAAACCCATGTCCCACAATGAACGTGCATTTGGAGTTTGTTTCACATATGTTCTGTCCAGATACAAGGCTATACTACGAATCATCAACATCTGGTCACAGAGATCATGCCAGCACTCCTCAACAAGCTTTAAGAAGACCACCAAATCCGGGCTTTGACCAACTAAGGATTGTAATGCTGCAGATATATGTGTTTCACACTCTTTTTCAATACGCAGATAGAGATTTCCCCCCATCTTATGCAGACAAAGATCATTGACAGCCTAAAAAAAAACAGGATGATTAATACCAAAACCAATAAAAACCACATTCGCATTGACAAATTGCTACATTGAGTTGAAACAAGGGTAGAGATCATACAAGGAGAAAGAAACATAGGAGTACATACTTGATAAAGTTTCTCCAAGTCACAAAGAGCTGGTTGTTTCAAGAATATAGCCTTAATAGCTGACTGCAGCTTTGCCCATGTGTCCTCCTCAAAATTTGTAGGCAGAGTTGGTTTAGCTTCACGAAAAAAATAAAATCAGTTAAAGGTGAAACATACCTGGCACAAAATTTTATTACGATTTGTAATTCCAGAATCTAGATTTCAATACTGCTACTAAATCCAACCCCATTCATTCATAATCACAGAAAAACCAGAAGTAAAAGAAAAGAGCTCATTAAAGAAGAATGACACGCCAATTCATCAATTGCATTAATGTGTACAAATTATTTCCTTAAAATTCATTCAATCTACAATTATTTTCATGCACGAAAATGAGCTCGTACAATTGAGCTAGATGAGTGGGGGCTCAAGAAAAAGTGTTGAGAGGGAGAGCTTAGTTAATGAGAACAAGAAGTGATGTTACCCCAACATATAATCGAATGAAAAAAACAATACTGGATATTTCCAAGCTTTTGACGTAACATGTATACATGTAGAAAACCAACCTTAAAGAATATAGAATCATTCCAAGTTACAAATAATTCATGTAACCAAGGTGCAAATCCTTAGCAGCAGCAATTTGTATAAATAACAAATTCCGAAAGAAGCTAATTGAACTGCAATTAATTACCCAGATCCAAAATAGAAAGAAAACATAGGGTTTTCTGTTTACAATTGCTTAGCTCACTCCTAAAATGAAATCAAACAACCATATTAAGCTATGCAGTACCGAGATCCCAATATCCAAACAAATTCTACTCTCCACAACCAACATGTTATCTACATTAATTTAGTGGTTTATATAAGCAAAACCCTTAAATCATGCAAGCGAATTGAGCAGTTGTTACCCTTGACGAGCTTAATTACGAGCTTTTTAGCGGGTTGTGGAGGGGTGGCTTTTTTGCGAGATAAATTAGCAGCGGCGGGAGGAGTGCGGTAGTCGACGAGCTTGAGATCGTCGTCGAGAGACATGGAAGAAGGATCGAAGACGACATCGTCAGAGTGATAGAGGCCGTTTTTGTTGTGGTCGAGAGGAGAACAGGCGGAGGCGGCCTGGGACTTGGCCTTCTTCATTGGAAGGAAACTATTTGAGGCGGAAGTGCTGGCTGTGCTAGTGCTGGCGCTGGTTGTGGCTGAGCGTTTGGTGGGGAGAGACATTAACAAAATAAAGTGATCTCTGTGTTTATCAAGAGGGCATCGTTTTGTATACTATCACCTAGAAAGAAAGAAGGGAAGATAGAAAAAAGAGGGGAAGATAGAAAAGGTAAATAAAGATTTCAGAAGAAAATAGAAATTGGCCAAATAACACAGCAACAAGTAAAGTTTGAAATATATCATGATTGGAAAATAAAGTAATTGTTGATGAGAAACGCAATATTTTTCAAAGAAATTGTTAAATGGGACTTACGCAAATTACAATGGGCAAAGAAGAGAGAAAAAAGAAATAAATAAATTTTAAAGGCATGTTAAAGCTACATTACAAAATCATAATTGGAAATATAGGGAGATGAATTTAATAATATCAAAAAAAGTTGTTGCCAATAACTCGAATAAATCATGCTTTTTATTTGAAAATAAGTGAGAAATTACGATAATAAAAGAAAAGAGATGAATAATATATATATATATATATATATATATATATATAAAACCATGAGAGGTACATTGAAGCTCCAATTATAACATCATTGATATAATAAAAAACATAAAAATAATATGAATACAACAACATTAAAGAAGGTAATCAATGGTGACCAGAGTGGACTACACTCTCTGTCCAAAAGGCAAGTGAGCAGTTAGGAAAGAGGGGGAAAGAAGAAAATAAAGAAAGAAAGAAACATTGTAAACACGCCGAAACTCTGATTATGATACTGTTAATACCATCAAAAAGTTATGGACGAAAAAAATCTAATCACACCAAGATAGATTATCAAAGGCAACCAGAATAGACCACACTCTTAGTCTAAATGCAAGTGAGCCACCCCGAGTGTGGCCTACTCTTGTCACCCTGAGGTCTTTTTCTTTCTTTCTTTTTCTCTCACATCTCTCTCATCTCCTCATTGTAATTGTTCATTTGCCTTTGGATAGAGAGTATGACCTACTCTGATCATCGTTAGTGATCTTTCTCGATGTTGTTGGATTCATCTTGTCGAGAACTTTTTTATTGCAATGATGATGTCGTATTCAAAGCTTTGATGTGCCTTTGGACTCTTTCTTTTTTTTCCTCTTCTCATTGTAATTTATGCCAGCACATCTAACAATTTTTGGAATTCCTAAAATCGACAGCTGATCCTAGAGCTACAAGGAAATAAGACATTTATGTTATTTGCTTTATTATTTATGGCAGCATGCTTCAGATCTTTATTTTAATTTTTATTTTCATGTTTTGGGCTTGATTATCAATATTTAGGCTTGTTTAATTAAGGTATTGGGTGTAATTGTAAGTGGGCCTTATACAAGTTCACATCTTGGGTATTCTAGGGTTTAACTTAGGTTATTACATATATAAAAACACCTTTGTAACCTAAGTCTCAGTTTTCATGTTTTTGCTTAATAATAATTCAGATTGTCACATCTCTTTTTGTAAGTGTGTGAGGGTGAGTTTATCTCCTACTTTGGCTCTTTAATGAATTAAATCGATTTATCAAAGAACAATTGTCTTCGTGGTGTCATCCTAGACTTATTGTTCATGAATTGCTATTTTTGGGGTGAGGGTTTCAGATTCCAAAAGTGTTGGTGCTTATGTTTAAGGTAATCTCCGTGTCACACTTCCAAACCTGATTTCTTGGCTTTTCGAGAGTTGTATCATTTACGTATGGGTTACGTGACCAAGTGCTCATGGGGTTCAAATCATTTCATATCAGAGCTTAGCTCAATTGATTAAGTTATATCCTTATGTTAATTTTGTTTTTCTCTTGTTCCGCATCAAACTACTTGTTCTAATGTTCTTCTCTTCAATTCAGTAGCAACATCTTCCTAGTAAAAAAAAAGTATTATTTTGATTTTTTACTGTCTCTCAACATATCAATAGCATAAAGGTCAAAAAAAGAAGAAAAAAAGTTATTCAAAAGATTAGTTTTAGATTATGTTACTGAAAGCTAAACAAGGTAAAATTAGATCAAATTAACTTGGAATTAGCTCAAACTTGATATTCTAGTTACTAGAGTCCTAGTCATACTATATATTAAATTTTAGGTTATTTACACATCATTTGCTTTAAGTTATAAATCTAGGTATTAAAAGCGTAAGTTTTGCGTCTATATATTAAAATGACTTGAAATTAACTCAAATTTGATATTCTATTTCCTGGGGTCCTAATCGCACTATATATTATTTTTTGTGTCATTTGGATATCGTTTGCTTTGGGGTCCAGATTCGAGTTCAAGCTTGTCGTAACGAATCTATTTTATGTCAGCTTTTAAAACTTGTTCTGTTTCTGTTGATTTCATATCTTTTAGAATATTATCATCATATTTTGCATATTTGGATTCTATTTACATCATTTTCATATATTTGGCATCTATTGTTTGTTTGTGTCTTCAAGTCGTCCATATTTTGTACAAATTCGCTTGCTATTAGCAAGATTATAATCATAGGTTTGTTTTTGATTGTTTTTATAATTTTCTTACTTATGGAGTCATATTTAATCATTTGGATTATGTTGCTAAGTAGTTCTATGTGGTGTTGATTTCAATTCTACAAGAGCCAAAAGAATATGAGATGAGAGGAAAAGGTATAACGAGCATATTAGAGTGAAAAGCCTAATATTTAAGTGAAACATGAGAGGTATGAGGATATTTTATCACCACTAACTAATTTTTGCAGTTATAAACAAGTCATATCAGAACAGTACGCCAACCCCTCTCGAGGATGACGTAAAGTTTAAGATTCAAGGCATAGTGCAAATGTTGACAAATATGCAAATGGTGTTAAGAGATATAAGTGACAGACTTGAGAAGGTTTAAAAACATGGGGATGACTCTAACTTTTATAATCATGATGTACGTTGAGTAGAGGCTGAAAAAAGAATGAACCATGACAGTAGGCTGAAAAGCATGTAGAGGCTGATTTTGGGGAGGACAATGATGACTTTGGGGATGAAGATTTCGAGGCTGAGACTTTAGGATATATGGAAGGGATTTTAGAAGATAAAGAGGTCAATTCATTCAGAGGGTAAATTTCCGTAACATAAGGAACCATGATGATATAGATAAAGACTTGGACTTTATTAAATTGAAATTTTTAATTTCCAAGGTAAAAACAATCTCGAGACTTATTTAGAATGGAAGAAAAGGGTTGATTGAATTTTTGATTGCCATAGCTATTCTGAACAAAAAAAAAAGTGAAGTTGGTGGTAATTGAATTTACGAATTACACATTGATTTGGTAGGATCAGATTGTGATTAGTAAGATGAGGAATACGAAGTGACCCGTAGAGACATGAGAGTAGATGAAAGTCTTGATGAAGAGGTGTTTTGTTCTTAATCACTATTATAGGGATCTGTATCTAAAGCTATAAGATCTGACTCAAGGTTTAAAGACAATAGATGAATATCATAAGGAGATATTGATAATAATGATTCGAGCCAATATTGTTAAAGATATAAAAGCCATCATGACTAGATTTATTAATGGGCTGAATAAGGACATTGCTAATGTTGTGGAGTTACAACATTATATGGAGTTCAAGGATATGGGACATATGGCAACAAAAGTAAAGAGACAAATCAAAAAAGGGGTAGCGTAAGACCACATATCAATTTTGACATTTTTTTTTATCAGTTTGGAGGCTAAATCTGAAGAGATAAGGGGTAACCCAACCGAAGTCCTTTGTGCATACTAAGACCGAACCACTTAAGGCCAAGAAGGAGACGCCTACTAATGAGAAAGGTAAAACCAATTCATAACCTATGCATAATCATGATATAAAATGTTTCAAGAGTTTGGGGAGTTGACACATTGCTTTTTAGTGCGCAAATAAGAGAATAATGATCATAAAGCATAATGATATTGAATCTGAAAGTGAAAAATTTGATATTGATGAGATTCCACCTCTAGAGGATTGTAGTGATATGGAGATTGCATATCCAATTGAGGGGGGGCATTGGTTATAAGGCGTGTTTTGAATGCACAAGTCAAGGTGGAAGATGTAGATCAATAAAAGGAGAACATCTTTCATATTAGATATTGCATCTAAAACAAAGTATGTAATATGATAATTGATGGAGGCAGTTGTGCCAATGTAGCTAGTACTACTCTTGTTAGGAAATTAAATTTGAATACTAT
>Ga0307515_10010986_pt1 | contig 17259 bp, 20 predicted proteins | sample 17_EM_MG_FD_194513 | JGI IMG/M metagenome (GOLD analysis project Ga0307515, IMG submission 194513) | Populus trichocarpa ectomycorrhiza microbial communities from riparian zone in the Pacific Northwest, United States - 17_EM | ecosystem: Host-associated > Plants > Roots > Unclassified | place...
TTCCGAATCTAGCGAGCGACCCTTCCGTTTGAAAGACGGCACCGGTAACCAGCTATGAACAACATACGGCTTTTATAGTTTGCGTGTTACAAAAGTACAAATTCTCGTAGCTAGGGTATCCAATGCCATCCAATATCTGGCCGCGGGCCACGACGCCGATCAAACCTTCGTGGGCTTCTAGCCATAATAGAGGCGGAGTGTGGTATTAGCCGAAGACTCGACAATCGATTGCTGCTCGTGTGCGTCGGCGTTGTGCTCAGGCCACAGGCCGGTGAGTTTAGATTTGGTGCAGACAGTATGGTTGAAACAATGAAATTTGACCCTAACCAGTCAACGGGTCCGAACATGGCCATGTCTGCGGGGCTACACTAAGCGGCAGAACAAAATCAATATATGATTGCCGTGACCCAATGATCAACCAACCATGGGCTTGCATGAGGACTTTTGACTCAAAATTTTGTCATCTAGGCCGACAGGCGGAGGGGGTAGGCTACACTGAAAAGAACTCGAAGCGAAAGCCGTTGCCGTCCAGTCGCCGGACGACCGAGGCCGGTAAGGATGAATATCCAGGTCTAGTGGTGAGGGTGAACCCATGGGAAACTGTCCTCCCCCACCGGTAAAGAGTTGATTATACCAATCGGGAGGCTGAGATGGGTTTACTCGTCGAAGACGATGGTGACATGTGGGTCTTGCACAGGTGACAGACGATGGACGCAGAACCGTCGTAAGCGCTCTCGCTACCTTGTTTAGGAGCAGTGGTATACCCCCGGGGGTCCGTTGCATACCGTTTGTCATGGCCCACAATAGAACCACAACCTAAACACGGTAGGAGGTGATATTCCTCCGTCAAGTTCGGACAGAAATTACGGAAACCGTACCTCTCATGTTGGCGGTGTTCCTCCCCACACTGCTTATCGTGGTTCGGTGGATGGAAACGTAGGAGGCGAGATGCATTGGAAACCAAGAAACTATCCCCACCAGGTGATCGTCAGCGGTAGAATGAACGCATTGTGGAGGCTGAATGGAAGAACGGAGGATGAGATCCAAGTGCAAACCGCGTTGATCATTTGAGGTACGGCCACATCGTGCTCGCGGGTTCGGCGATAAAAATGTAGACCGAACAGGGAAAGGTCACACTCCCGCCAGCGTGTTGTGATGCACCTCAGCTATTTTAGAACGCGAAACTTGGAGGGACTTTAACCAAACGGTGGAGGATGCCCACCAGGTCCTGGCAAGGGTCACTGTGGTCCGGCGCCGCCTCTAGCTGTATTTGCATGCCCATTTTTTATCCTTTGCGGTTGCCCTAACATATCACGATCGTTTGTTGATCTGGTTTCTCGCCCGGTCAAGCCACTCGTTAACAGCTACTTAGTAACATGATTCAGTTACTAACTGGCCAAAGGGACTCGAGGCAATCCAGGCGTAATCTGTGTGATGGATGCAGAGGGTCACGCGTGTAGCGTGAACAGGACCAGAGCTTGTCGTAGACGCCGGCGGGACAGTAGATTGTGCATTGTATATTGACTACAATGAAATCGCGTTCTTGACCTGAAATAAGCAACGGTCAATGCCCTCTCCAAGAGCAGCAAGAATACAAACGAAGAAAAATAAAGCACTCATGAATTCCTGGAGTCAACCATCTTCTCCCAAAGTCCTCTACAATCCACTTGCGCACCCAACCTCGAAGCCAACATGAAAGCACCGCTCAACTTCCTGTTCAGACTATACGTCTCCCTCGGAGGTGGCGTCAACCTATTCGCCAGCATGACCGGAATCAAGCCCCTAACCTCGGATGCAACAGCCGCCCATTCCGTCCCAGGGCTGAACGAGAAAGGTTGTTTCGTCGTTGGACGGAACGGGACGCCAAGAGCTGACATAGACTTTACATGCGCGTCGAGCATAACCTGATCCTCGCCGTATCAGCCCAGCAAAAAACAAATAAACTGCAAACTGGTGAGGTTACCTCATTCTCATGACCAGTGAGATACCCAAGCTTTAAGCTCCAATCAACGCACGCTTGACGATCTCCGGAAACGGCAGCATCAAGCAACCCGAACCAATTATCAATGAACTCCTTGGAATATTCACGACTCGCCCCGAAATCAACCAACTCGACTTGGCGTGTGCGGGGGTTCCACAAGAAGTTCGTCCAATTCGGGTCCGTCTGCATCGTGTGGAACACGAAAAGCTCTTTTAAGCAGAGGTCGATGATTCGTGTCGCGATCTGCTCGGTTCCAGTGTTGGTTGATCATTGCATCCTTGTCGACGAAGGGAGAATACTCACATCGTCTCGGTCTCGTTGGGCTAACTCGTGGACGGTAGCGGCACCGACGCTATGTCCATTCACAAGTTCCATGACCAATACGGACTTGGTGCTCCCTTCCCATACCCAAGGAACCTTAAACCTCCCATCACTCCCCAAGAAATCCGAAGCCCCAAATTTTCTAAGGTAAGAAGCCTCTCGCTCATAATCGCACTCGTCGTGTAACTCCGACTTCATGACCCGGATGGTCTTGTCAAGGAACAACCCCTTTGGCAGCAAACTCCCAGCGGTCAAGAGCATCTTGACATAACCGAGGTCGCTCTCGATGGAATCTACGATGTTCGGGAATTGGATCTTCACAGCGACGGGTTCTGGTTCCCCGGTTGGTGAGACGCTAGCTGACAGAACGGCATTGTGGACTTGACCGATGGAAGCTGCGGCAAATGGTATTCGATCAAAGGATTCAAAGTTATCCAGCCAAGAAGGACCAAAAGAGGTTTTCATCACTTGCTGATATTGCGTAAGTCGCAATCCGGAATATAAAATGGTTGAATTCACACCTCCATCTGCCAATCTGGCATATAATGGGCACTATCTTGCACTCTTCGGAAGATGGCCTCAACCTCAGGCGGCAAGAGGTGGGTGTCTAAAAATGTACGACGGTCAGTTTCCCACCAATGGAGAATCTCGTGCGCACACACCTTGGATGCTCATAAACTGTCCAAGCTTAAGAGCTGCACCCCTCATCTTCGTTAACTTGGTTACCAACCGCTTGACGTTCGATTCCGTCAACACCAACGAACCGCTGCCTTGTGACGATTCCTCGCTCGATACGGATCTGCGAAGGAGTTCCGAGGCCGCTCCGTACCCGAGAGAGGCTGCTAGGCCTGTGCCAATGTCAGATCTTTGGCAGATAGACTACATATGGAGGGATTTACCACCATAGTGGAACAATCTACCGATCCTGGAAGAAGGGATTTTAGATGACGTCAGTTGCCTGAGCTGGGAAGGTGGCATTGATCGGGGATCGGTCATTGTTGGGGGCGAGACCTGAGGGCGAGGCATAGAGTTTGGTGAGCCACCGACAGCGGTATCTGTTGCTGAAGGAACCTCTGACGAAGTTTTCTTCACAAGAACGGGTTGGGGAGGGAGTTTCGAATCCCGGTCTTCGGTGATGGGTTCTTCAACGCGAAGTCTTGGAGGATTTTGGGAGGACGGGCAAGTACGTGTAGACTCAGGCGAATGCTTGAATGATCGCAGAACGGTACGTTCCAGTGTTGGAGGTGTACCTACGGAACCGGATAAGTCCCAGAGCTGGCGCGAACACCTTGCACATACCTAAATGCGCGTCTCCCGTCCCGTCCGACGCGTTCGAATGAGCTTTCTCCACAAAGGGTCCCAACCCTTCATCTTCCACCTCACTTAGACTCACAGGTTGTGCCGTCCTCCGTTTCAAGTCCCTCTGGACGGCCGCAGACATGGTACGAGGGTAAACCTGAGATGCACGTATCACAGCAGCATTTGAGAGGACATCGAATATAGTGTGCGCGACGCAGAACCAGTTGTATATCGGTCCTGGCATGCAGAGGGTCGGCAATCCAGTAATCGGGGTGGAAATGAAGTCTGGAGCTCGGGTTCAGTGATTGAAAGGAGCCGGAGTTGGCCGATCACTCTTCTTCATCCCCAGACCATACACACCGAAGTCCCCTCCTTCCCTCCGGCCACGAAGAGAAACGATAGAACTCTCCCCCCCTCTTTTCGTGCATTTACTTGAACCCCTGGGGAAAAGAGATGACTGAACCCCAGCTTCGCAGATACATTGTACAAAGGTGGGGTGGGCTTGGAGACGGGAATCGTTGTTGCTAACGGTGCGACAGTTCAGATGTCATATCAGATATGCGTGTCAACGTCAGGGAGGAGGGTGATGACAAGGTTATGTGGTATAAGGTAGGGATTCAGGGTCGCACAATCTCGTATGAGACCTACTCTCCCTCCAGGAACGGTTTCTATCCGACGATGAGATCGTCGACCATGTAATCGTGAGTGGCCAACTATCCTCCTCGCCATACCCCAATCTAACCACCGAATGAGCAATAGGACAACGCCTCCTCCAGAATCTGTTGGACAATTCACAAACCCAAGCGAGGGTGGTACATCCGAATCAGGGGTCCTTCGTTCCCTCCAGGTGTTTGCATACCTCTCACGTCCGCCCCCAAGATATCCCCATACCACACCACCGCCGGATTGGTCTTCAATTGCCGTACGGATGTGCCTGAGAAACCACCTTCCGTCGCTGGGTCGACGAAATCGTCTATGGAATCCGACACAACCCTCACTGATCAGGTTTCGTCGCCGGCGGTTCATTCGTACCCACCAACGCCGACAGCGAATTCCTCTGTACCGTCGTCCCCTAGAATACCCCCTTCCAAGTTAGAAGGAAGTGGGCGTATTGGTCGGAAGTGTCAGACACGGATATCCCCGTTCCTTTTAGCCCCTCATTCGCACTCGCACGTCCCACAACCCGACCAACAACCAAGCTTCTTCGGTCGTGTGTTTTCCTCGTTCAGAAACCATGCCCCCTCACATTCCCTATCGTTCACACTTTCGCCGATACTATCGACTCCTCCTAAACCTCCTCCAACCCCAACTCCACTTTTGACGTTCCATGATAGGACGCCAGTGCTTACCGTCAGGTCTGTTACCGGGTTACTCGAACTTGATGAGAGGGTAGAACGTGATCTTGGTGTGGCCCAGAGCTTCTGGATTGCCGTTGCTTTGACGTACTTGGATTTCTTGGAGGACAGGGAGGTACGTCCAACATAACCAAATCAATTGACATGATATTTATGGACCCCAGAGTTATTTGGCAGCCGCATCGGATTAAACCACATTCTAGGTTATTTTTGCTGTGTCGGTAGGTATACGCGTCGCGGCGGGCCTGTGATAACAGTTGAACGATTGGGTAGCAACACATGCATCTATTCAATGGCCAGGTCACACGATGGCGGGACATCTACGGATGAACAATTCAAAGGTCCTTTTTGGTCTCGCGATTTGAGTAGATCATATTAGTAAATGGCCTGCAATTCTGGTCAAACCAGTGTACAACAGCAGGCAAAAAATGACGCACCCTTCAAACCGTAAAGCAATCACATACGCGACATACACGTACAAGGATATCAGGAGTCCAGCAGGGCTCTCATACCATAACGAAGCTCCGACGAAAGACATGGTGCTTCCGACATACATCGGGTCCGTAAGGACGTTGAACGGGAATCCCTCCACACGATGGTCCATGAGGATACCGAAATAATCACCGAGGAAGGTCCCGGTGATTCCGAGCTGCCATGTGGAAGTGACAACGAATAGTTGGCCGAGTCCGATGAGCAAAGCAGGGATGATGATATTTAAAGGTTCCGGGAGGAGTTGAACGTGTGGTTGTTCCGCGATGGCTTTTTGGAATCTAGTGGGGAGTGTATTAGTGAAGCAAACGAGAAGGGACGGGTCTCGGAAGAATGTGGATCCCGTACAAGTTATCCCGAAGCATCCCAGTGAAGAATATAGAGGCAGCGAGGAAATAACAGCCATTCCTCGCGCTCCCACCGAAAATCTTCGTGATTGTCTTGTTTCTATACTCTAGAATGGTGGCCGAAAACGGAGAGTCAGAAAAACCCGGGAGGCATCACCATCGCCGAAGGAGAGAGGTCAGTCATTGTACAACCGAAGACCACAGTGTAAAAATCAAAACATATACATTCTCTCTCCAACGCCCGCCAAAATGAAACCGAAACGAAAACTCACCATTGCGCGCAACAATGTTCCAAGCAGTTGGATTGAAAGCGATCGAAGCTAACGAGCAGTACAGGGAGGGTTTTGAGAAGTCGATGTGTTTCAACAAACCGGCCATTGTCGTCTACAGTCTAGAGTGGTAACGTAGAAAGAAGAAGAAAAGGGATTGTTGACGTGGCAGCGGGAGATTTCAATTTTCTTGTGCCCCCCTCGCGTAGGAAAGCAGGAGGTGCCCCGAGTAAAACAGGGGTTCGGCAAAGCACTTTCCCACGAATACTTACACCTCCCCACCTCTGAACGTGGCTTGGTTAGAAGCATCCGGATATCGAGAGATATTCTCTCGCTTGGGCGGCACTACAGCGCAACATGATCACCCGCAAATTGCATGCATATAGCCTACGCAAAACCATGGAGAAAACAACGAAATAAATAAATAGATTAGGGAACCTTGATGACTTCAGTGCGTCGGCGTCACGCTCAGGAACATTGCCCGTTGATCCCATGTGGGGACGGATGAACTTCGACGGTAATCCAAGTGGCAGGCCCGCTACAACCAACAGGTCAACTGATTTATGTGACCCAGCGACCAGCTGTGAGCTGTCTCAGTTTCTACTTCAATGTCCCTCCATCCCGAGCACGTTTGGTGACCCCGGTATATACTCCACTGGAGCTTACAGGTGTCCCAGTATTCCATTACTCGATCTAGATCAAGAGTCGGACTTTCCCAGCGGCTCAACTCGATCACTTGCCACCTTCAGATCACGCACCCATGTCGACGGCAACCCGCGATACAAGATATCCAAGGAGCCCTACGTCTTCACTATCAGGTACCCAGCGAATCCCCCACCGTCTCCCCTGCTACCACGTTATGTTATTCACCCACTACCGTAGCGGTCGAACGCTTCGCCAACGCTGTTTGGTACCGTTCCAAAGCCAAAATCAAGGGCGCACTCGCACCCAGGGATTCAAATACCCCCAGAAACCCTCGACAGTCGCGCGGGTTTCCTCCCGAGATTGTGGAAATGATCATCGCCCACCTCACATACGACACTGTGACGCTCAAAGCTTGCGTCGCGACCTGTTTCACCTGGTACAACGTCGCGACTCCACACCTTCATCACACCCTGATACTTCGGCGGTGGTCTCCGCATAGCACACACCAATATCTCATTTCCCTTGCGTCATTGCATAAACTCGGGTTATTGTCGTTTGTCAAGCGGGTGCGATTCGAGATGCATCTGGGCTTTCTCTGGGCCATCCCCAATATGATCGATTCCCGGAGTATCCGGTACTTTGGTGCCCTGGTGAACTTACAGGATCTCGCGATTGCCGACTTGGATTTTTCCATGTTTCCGATGGCGGTTGGAGAATACTTTGGGCACTTCTCGCCCACCCTGCGATCGGTGGCGTTGCTTAGCCCGCTAGGCACCCGTCGACAAATTCTTGACTTCCTTACATTATTCCCAAACCTAGACGACATCAAGATATCGTACTATCATGCCCTGGCCCAAGAGCGCGAGACCCTTGATACCCAGCTGATCCCCATTAAAGGAGGATTACGAGGTCGATTGGTCCTCAGAGACTTTAGCGAAGAGGGGTTGCTGAAGGATATAATTGCCGCATTTGGAGGGATGCGATTCATCTCTATGGATTTGTGCGGTGTGCGAGGGATGCGACCCCTTTTGGAGGCCTGCGCAGACACTTTGGAGACAGTGCGTATACGCCCAGATAGTTCAACCGAACGTTGTAAGAGGGTTCCATATTATTTTTTTTATTTTTTTTCAACTCCTGGGCTGACGTCGTTTTTCCAGTATTCCCCCAAAATTTCAACTTCTCGTGCAACACCGCCCTTCGATCTCTGGAGTTCCAAGGTATCACCATATGTTGGTCGCGGACATACGCTCGCACGATCAAAGAACTTCTTTCCACCATCACGTCTCCAACATTCTCCGAGATCGTTGTCGTATTCCCCGGTATGGAAACACCTTGGCCACCACCAGTCTTGGTTGAGGCGTTACGCGGGATGCACGGAACCAAGGAGTTTAGGGTGGCATTTTGCTTAGAGACGTCGGAGGAGTTGAGGGTGCCGGGTTTACATCGCATGACATTGGAGACAATGGCGGCAGCAGCGGGGGGTACTTTTGATTTTCTCCCTTGCCCCCCTTTGGTTTTTTCTCGCGCGGTGACGAGGTCTGATTAATCCACGGGCTTGTTTGGGGATGCGGCGAATGCAAATGAGTAAAGATTATGTCTTATTGTACTCGATTCTGTTGGTCGGGCAACTGTCCATGGGGCAATAAATATCTATAAATTTCCTAGAAGGTTGCCAGTGGTCGAGATTTACTATGCAATATCTGGGAACTTCCAGTGGATTTCGAGCAAGATGGCCGTGGCACCACAATTCCAGATGCGCGATTTGGAGACAACATCTACGACAGTTCCCTTAAAAGTCCATGGACGTTCGTGCGTGGGCGTCGTAGCATTACGGACGGTCACTCAGTTAGCACTGGTAGAACCAAATTTCAATGTCTACTTATGGCCAGGCGCTCACACAATGTAAATTATGAAGGTACTAACCCAAGCCAGTCGCAACCAGATCCACAGTAAGTCACTCATCTAAACCGCTCCGTTCACGTCGCTTTTTGGGCAAAAGACCAAAGCCAACCGGTCTATTTTGTCCGCGTGTGGCGAGTCTCGGTTTCGAACGATCCCTGGAGCGGGCGTAGGCTAAAGCCAACTCCGGAGTATTGAAGCGCGCGAGAGCTTCCGACGCGGTCTCCATGTCGCGGAATTCGACGAAACCGGATCTGGTGAGGATGCTTGGATCGGGGCTTTTGGCTGTGGATGATTGTCAACCACTAGGTAGGACAAGCGGGAATGAAGTTGAACTTACCGAAGTAGATGTCCACGATTTTGCTGCGCAGAGCGCGGAAGTGAGAACGCAGTGACGATGCATCGCCCTCCCATTTGGTAAAGTAAAGTCGGGGGGATGGTGAGTATGCCGTTTCAGCAGGTGATGAACGATCCAGCCGGACCTCCCAGCCTGATACGCGAATTACGTTGTGCCGATAGTGTTCGAGGACCTTCTCCGCTTCAGCGGTATTCACAAAGTCTACATGTGCGAACCCTCTCGGTCTCCCTTCCTTGTCGGGTGCTGTGTGGACCCGGGTTAAGTGTGTAATTCTGTTGACTGGGTCTGCAAATAACATACGAATTCTAACAGCCGCTATATCCCCAAGTGATCCCAGGGCTTCGCGAATGTCTTCCCTGGTCACCACGGGCGGAACGTTCCCGACAAAGATGGTGGGACTGGGCTCGTGGTGGTCCTTAACCACACGTCGTGGCAAAGCAAGACCACCTCTTTGGCGCTGGGGGAACGCGTATTCAATTCGTATTTCTCTGCCTCCGATCGTCACCGGAGACCCCTCGTGGTCCTTGTTGGCTCTGACGGCATCTTCTTTTGATTCGAAGTCTATGTGGGCGAACCCCATGGATCTGCCGCCATCGTCTTTGGCTTTGGAGAGTAAGTTAACTGCCCGGGGATGCGAACGTGAGGACGAGGGTTTGAGGACGCACCTATTGCGACCCTGCTTAGGGACCCATATACAGAAAATATTTCCCATAGTTCATCGTACGTCGTTGAATATGGGATGTTCCCAAGAAACAACGTATTGGTTGCACTCCTGACCCTTGTGGGCTCGCTAATGCAAAACCGTCAGGTTACGAAAAGCATGGGGATATGGTGTCACACCTTTTGACCGCTTCAGGCTCGTTAGGTTTCTCCTCTTTGGTCCCCTCGATGATATGGTGGGGAAATTGGTTGGTACTTGAATACCAGCGCGTCGATGAGGAAGTGAACGACTGTGAGCGACGGAGCAGAGTGGGCAGCAGAGGGTTCGGTGGTGGTCTGGTAACCAACGCGGTGGCCGACAAACATAGTCGTCGCAAGCTCGTTGACCGGAGGCTCTGCATGAGGTCCGTCGTGTCGATGACGGTTCACGAAACAGTCGCGCAAAGTCGGAGTCGAAAACCCGGAAGAGCGGATGTGATTCTCACGCTCACTCGTCCTTCTTCTTTTCAATCTCGTTCTACCGAGCAGTTACCGGACTCGTTATCCCGATAATCTCGGGATCACACCTGTTTCCTATCTTCCCTCCACTAAGTGACTTTCCGGGTATGATCTTGAAGAGCTACGCGAAATCAATCGATGGGACGATCCCTGTTCAAGCACTTCTGTACGATGATGAGCAGCTACTGGGATCTCAGGAGGGCGTGGGGATCTACGACGGGTAAGCTCTGATTATTCACTCCAGCATCGCTTATAGATCTCGTCAGCCAGCAAAAGTCAACACACCATCAGTCAGGCACGATCTACGTGACCACTCATCGACTCTTCTACTATGCCGCCCAATCGTCAGGCAAATACTCCTTCTCGTTTGATCTGGCTCACACCACCCAAACGGATTACTACGCCGGTCTCTTCACGTCGTCACCAAAAGTCACGCTGCATCTCGGGTCTCTGGATGATGTGGCCGATGCCGAGGACGGCGTCGCGGAAGGCTGGGAGTGTCATTTGTGCAGTTACCGTAACCCGCCTGGGACAAGCCGAAATGCTCAAGTATGCGCTTTGTGCGGTGTCCCTCGAAGTGATCCTCCAGAACCTTCTTCAAATTCGACATCTCTCCCTTCCTCACGTTCCGTAACGCCATTTTCATCCGAGATCGCATGTGCGGCGTGTACTTTCCTTAACCCTACTTCATCCAAGGCTTGCGAGATTTGCGGTACTCCCTTACCTGGAATGCACTCTGGAACAGCACCTCCCTCACCTGCCCTCAAACCCATATCCGAATCTGATCCTCGCCTTATAAGAGTCAGCTTCAGGAAAGGAGGTGACAAGAATTTCTACACCACTTTGAAACGGAGCTTACAAGGAAAAGCTTGGGGGGTGAGTTGATCTTGGGTCTCCGGTGTATGAGTGTCGCTGGATGTCTATCCACAGAAACGGGTCGATACCGGACGATCAGACACCCCTGCTCTCGGCATCGGTTAGTTATTCCGACCCACTTCCGGATTTTATTTCGCTGTTGACTGCCCTCTTCAGACGGGCTTCTCCGAAATGCGGAGTCTTCCGCTCAAACAAGCCGCTCAGATATGACCGATGCGCTCAAAGATCTCGAAGCATTCATGATCAAAGCCAGGGAGATGGTTCGCCTTGCTCAAGACCTAAACGAAAGATTATCCACCACCACAAGCTCAACCACTTCTTCGAGTCTATCATCTGAACCCGAGGAAGCTACGTTCATCCGAAGTTCCCTTTCTCAACTTGGACTCCAGATGGCGAACACACCGGTGACGTTGGACATGATCAAAGACGAGAATAAATGGGAGGAACAACTTGCACGAGAATTGGCGGATGTCATTCAAGGCGGTGGTTCTGGTAAGGGTATCCTGCAGGGTCGTGGGATTATCGGTTTGGATGAGGTCTGGGGAGGGTGGAACCGTGCCAGGGGAATTTGTGAGTGTACAGGCCACTCGGTTACTCAGACATGTCGTTCTGATTTAGGTGTCTGCCCGCAGCTCTGATACCGCCATCAACATTCCTCACGATCGTTCGTCAACTCAAATCCTACACACTCCCTCCACTCGATATCCGAACATTCCCCAACGGCCTGACAGTTCTCCATACCCCGGAATTTGGCGAGCGTGCCTTCTCAGATCGAGTCGTCACCCTTCTCGCACCAGCAGGCGGCAGGACCACCTCAGAAATCGCCTCATTCGATGATATTGGTTTAGGCATGACGTGGGAGCTGATACAATCCGTCGAGCAGCGCGGTGAGATTGTTCGGGATGAAGGGGGAGGCGGGGGAGGAGCGTGGGGTGAGGGCGCGGAAATTGGGTGGTGGGCGAATATGTTTAATGGGTATGTTTGGGATGGACACGCCTTCCAGGATGTGTAGCGGTTGTCGTATGTATCATACACGATTCCATAATCAGCCGATAGGAGAAGAAGCTGAGCTGCTCGATGTTTTCCTTGCTTGAATTATAAATATCTATCTACTGAAGCCACCTATTACAAATTATACGAAGAGGGAAGGTCCCACCCTGAGAGTATAATTACAACTAGATACAGAGAGAATTCCGCACACCCAAACGCGGGGGATAGAAACGGGAACATGCGCTGAACCGGATCGGAAATATCGACGTCGAGGCGAACCTACACGACGCGACCTTGCCAAGGGTCGAGGGGGAGGAAAGAACATAAGTTGAAATAACTCTATCCAAGGTAAGAACATGGATGACCGCGGACAAAGGAGAAGGAGAAAGTGAAAAGTACGATGTAATAGGTAATCGTCCTATCGAATCGTCCCGGTATATGATTGGAAACAAGAGAGAGGATACAGGAAGGTGCGTAATCAAGAAACCTAACGAGAGAGAAGGAGAGCCAAGAGTACCTTCACGCTCAGCGTGAAGCTTTATAAGGGGCCGTCGAGGAGAAAAATGAAACCAAAAATGCTGTATGCGCGGCGAGGCACACACCGATAAGAAAACACGCGCCGCTGGTCGTGGTTCAAGGTTGGGTGGGAAGAGGGCGGGAGATGCTATGAGCGAGACGAGTGAAGGGTGGACGAGGAAAGGGACAGAGGGATGCTGCTGAATCGGATTGCTGATTGATTATGTGTATGGGCGATGGACGATGGGATATGAGTAGGAATTGCGGATTATGGACGTTCGAACGGTGGGATTGGGATTGGATGTTGAGTTTCGACGTTTGAGAGAGAGAGCGAAGCACAGCGAGTAAACGAATTCATGGTGTGGGGTCGTAATTGTCATGTCGTTCCCTGGGCTCCGGACGTCGGATAGGGCTACTATTCCGGGAATACCGGGTGCGACTGGCTGCGTCGGCCAAGGGGATTTAGACTAACCGGTCTTCATATCTTCAGTTCCTTGAATCCCCTAACATCGACTCTCCCGGTCCCGTTCTTCGTCCATTCCGCGTCGGCCTCATCCTCCGGTTCTTCCTTGGCAGCCTTCTGTCCACCCTTCTTACTCTTGAACTTACCACCAGGAATTACTATCTTCCCCACACTCACGCCTTTCCCTCTAGCGACGCGCGCCCGTTGCCTAGGCAGCCCGAGCGCCTTGCGTTGTCTCTGCGTCAATGGCTTCTCCGGGGGCGGAGGGCTCGGGGAAGGTGAAGACAGGGGCGATAGTGAAGATTCGGAAGAGAATCCTGAAGGCGAAAGTCCAGGGGTATCAGCGTCCGGGCCGACCATACTGACATCAACATCGATGTCGCTGTCCTCTTCCGGTTCCTGGGCTTCGGGAGGTGCGATGTCTTGCGATAAGTGCGAGAGAGACGGATTTAGACTACGCGCCCTCTTGGACGCCGTCTCTGAAGTTTCGGAATGGGAAGACGCCGATGATTCGTCGAACGTGCGCTTTGGTGACCTATAAGGTCGAGGTTCGAGGAGAGAGCTGATGCTTGGCATCATGGGGTACGGTGGCGGTGTGGTGAGGGATGACGAGGGAGGCTCTGACGAACCGGCGGGGGAAGGTGAGCGGGAGATGGGGAGAGGAATATCGGTTGGAGCAGGCGGAGGGGGAGTTGGTGAAGTGGCGGCAATCTTTACTGGTTTCGGCGCAGATTTACGATCCTTGCGTTTGGTGGGAGTAGTGACCCTCGAAGGCTGTTTGGAGGTGGACTTCTGCTTGCCTTTCTGAGGGACAGGTGAGGGTGGTCCGGAATCGCCCGATCGCTCAACAACATTGGGGATCCCAGTATGAGGACCTTTGAGGTTACGGATTGACGAGAAGTGTTCCCAATCGTGGTATCTAAAGGTTTGGGTTGTGTTCAACATTCGATGCTTGGATCGAAGAATGGATCTCCGAGAATGCACTCACGCGACGTAGATCGGTCTCTGGGGAACGGATGTATCCGCGTGAGGATGCTCGATCTTCTCCTGATCTGCGCGGACTTTGTCCCGTTTCATCCGGCGTTTCTCTCTGTTGTCGACAGGAGGAGAGGGTTCTTCGAAGGAGGGGTTCGAAGTGGCTGCGATCTCTGAGGGATCCCAACCAGCGAACCACTCGATCACGTAGACTAAGCCGGGTTGTATCACTTTCACATCGCGCCGTGCATAATGGGCGAAGGCAGAGAGCTCCAGATGCCCTCCATAAGTTCCTGAAATGGAATGTGAGTCGAAACTGTGTGGTAGAGGGAAAAACGTGGGCAGACCCTGCTGTCGCATGCACTGTAAATGGACATCAAAACCACGTTCATCCTCAACGAACGGTTCGTAACGTGGTTTGTGGGCGGCGATCCAATCACATATCTCTTGCCTTAACCTGAGGTGGTATGAAGGGGTGCCATGCAGCTGGTCGGAGAGGGCCCGGAATAGACAGTTGCCGTCCCCCAGAGTATCGGCAGCATATAATCCGAGGGCGCGGAGCTGCTGCGTGAGCTGTTGTGTGTTCTCGGTTGGGTCGGAAAGGAGCTGCGACGGGTGTGGGATGAGTGAATCAAGTGACGGGAGTGCATATACGGGGGGACACACCCGAGCTTTGGAAGACCTGGTCGTGCGGGAGCGCACTGATGACAAGAGGGCGACGACGGACAGCTCTGTCAGTGACGACCTGGCGCATGCCACGCCTACTCACTGGGCTGTGGACCCCTTGCTCCTGCCTTCTGCCTCTTGGACGAGGGCATGTGAGGAATTGTACGTCTACTTGGATTCCGGCTTTGCAAAGCAGATTATCGAACACGGTCACCCTGGCTCGTGGGGAGAACGTTCCGGGGTCCGGGCTGTCCAAGAACGATCACGAGACCCCGGTCACCCCGGCCATCACCCTCCTTATATAATCCGTTACGACTCGGTAATCTGCAATGACCGCCGATCTCCTCGAAGTCTTCCCCTGGCGGTCCCGTTCCGCAGCTCACGATCTCTTTAAATATCCCCGGCTATGATCATCATCGACGAGAAGTCGCAACCAATGCGCGGTGCCCCGCCTCCCTATGAACACCTCCAACCACCACCGCTCCTGGTGTCTTCGAGGCCACCACCCACACTCGATACGCTATCGCCACATCTGTTGTTACAGATAGTCCACGGGTTGTTCCCACAGACACCCGATGCAGACAAAGGAAAGGCCGAACGCCAACGTATGACCTTGTACTATCTGAGCACCTCCTTGCGGCTCGTAAACAGACTCTTCTACATCGGTCAGCAGTTCTTGGTTCACCCGACACATCTGGATTGAAGGTGCTGACCGGAAATTAGTCTCCATGCACGTGCTGCGGTCGACATATCTACCCGCTTACAACTCCCTGATCAGACGACCTTACTCCTCTGATCCATTTCCACATACCCTTCCCCACACATACGAACCAGCTACGTCACCACTTACCCTTCAGCACGTTCAACGAGAGACCAAGGTCCTGGACCTGTTCATTGCGCTCAAGGTCAGACAAGATGTATACATGGACGACACGGAATTCCACCTCGAAAGTACCGAATCGTTCAGGGACCTGTTTGACTTCAACCAGCCCAAGAGCAGGCTCGAGGATCTAATCCGCCACTATGGTGTCGAAGAGGAGATAATCAGTGCCTCAGACCAGGTGGAAACACAACGTAACGTGGTGGCTTCGCGTCCTGCACCAGTCCCATACTCCGCTCTCAGCGTTAGTTTCTCCATCCGTAAAGTTGGTCTCGTCCTGACTACGCGCGCCGGAAGGAGGACGATATTGGAGGAGAACAGGAGGAGAGAGGAGAAACTGGAGTCAACCGCGAAGTTGCTGGTTTTTGGACTCCGAGATATGTTGTACCAGGGAAGCTTCAGGTTCGGCTGAGCGACTGTTTCCATCACTACCGAGCACTGCCTACCCTTCTTCTCCCTTCTTTCTTTCTACTCGCTGCTACGCCATGCTCATGACCATACTTTTCAGTTGTATTTCTAAGAACCGATTTTTGAACAATACAATACGGAGACTGTATTTTCCCAGAAGATATCGCCGGAGCACCTGTCCAAGCACAACCGGATCCAGCCACTCACTCTGAGATCTCGAGTCGCGTGTTTTCATTCTTTGGTGTTGTGAGAGGACGCGAAGTTACTCTCACTTCCGACGGACGATTGCAGGTGCGGTGGAGTGTCAACAGACGGTGGCTGCCCACCTTGCTGTAGTATCGGACAATTCAACGTCTTGCAAATGCTCGACCTTGCGCGTAGTCAATACGGACACAGGTCAGCGCCGCGTATAAAAACCGGATCCCACAATCCGACCTTCAACCCAAGATCTTTTATGCCGCTCCTGTCTCGTGGGGTACCGCCGATAAACACGCCAACCTCCCGGTTCCGGTATCATTCCGATCCGATACCTCGAGTGGTCCTCAGATTGTTGCATAAATACGGAGGATGAGGAATCCAAGGCACTTTCGGCCGACCCACCTCTAGCGTCTCTTCTCAACACCTCCTCTCTACCACACTCATCGCCCCCATCGCCGACAATGGCTGCCACATCCTGCCAGACTCGCCAAATATAATCGTATTCACCAAGGCCGTTCCCCCACCGCGAAACTGTATTCCGACTATGTTGCGACCGGATAACGGCGAGCGTTCGACCGACGTCACGGCCCCACAGCCAGATATTGGACGACATCGGATGCTCGGAGTAAAGTGAGCGGCTGCGGTGAGTATTGAACCAAACGTCCCCTGGGCCATGCTAACTTATGCTTCACAACATACTCAATAACATTTCTCAATTCCGTCATGAACGACAACAGTATACCCTCCATCCCATGGGGTGTTAACAACAACTTCTCGAGTCGGGCTCGACTCGTCTGAGGTACCCCCTTTCACTCTCTCCTTCAAGATCCGGACATTCTCGTGGTACAACATCCGTCCATTCGGCCAAGTGGCCGAATGGGTTCGGGTCATCTTTCGGACGAGAACGGATATTTCGGCGTTCATATTGACGTGGACGCTAGGCCACGGTCAGTTGAGATCCCCACCCCATCCTACGTGGTTGGCACGGGACTCAGTTACCGTCATTTACTCTCACGGTGCCTCACATGTCGTTTGCACGTTCCCAAATCGTGTGAGATACCGGGATGCCGCACATCACACAACTATGACCACCATGATATCTCTCGAGGCGGATCCGCATGGCATGAGAACCCTGCAATTATTTTTACCATTGGGAGTTTTACTCG
>Ga0307515_10010988_pt1 | contig 17255 bp, 25 predicted proteins | sample 17_EM_MG_FD_194513 | JGI IMG/M metagenome (GOLD analysis project Ga0307515, IMG submission 194513) | Populus trichocarpa ectomycorrhiza microbial communities from riparian zone in the Pacific Northwest, United States - 17_EM | ecosystem: Host-associated > Plants > Roots > Unclassified | place...
TCTGTCCAGAGCCCGAGTCCCATTGCTTTATGGTACCATCTGCGGATACCGACAGGACTCTATCGTCCGGAGTCCAAGATACGCCCCAGATCGCGTCCTTATGAGCTACTTCGGTCAACCGGTATCACTCGATCCGAAACGCGTCCATCCGCTCACGTTCTTGACATACAACCGCGTTCAAATATGCGAGACTCTGCGATCCTTGTGAATTTCGCGGTCAATCGCAACAGGGTGAGTGCTTACCATGTTTTACAGTCGTGATGAAGGCTTGCCGGGAACACCAAGCAAACCGATCACCTGGCGCCAATATTCGCGGAGTCGGAGTCTGAAAGTCCCAGTGTAGTTCGGCGTGAGCCGTGAACTTTATTTTCTCCTCACATCAACGATAGCAGAAGACCTGTAACCCACCTGTAAAACTACATTCAAGTGCGTATCTCAAAATTTCGTGAGGTTCTCACTGGATTTGACTGGCTTGTCCCCTTCCTAGAATGTCTGACGCTGGAGATGACATCCCAATTGAAGAAGTCCCAGAAGTCCCAGAAGTCCAAGTCGAAGTCACCGCGACCGATGCCCCGAAGGGAAAATTATCCGTCGAGGAAGCCCTGCAGGTGCGTTAAAAACGCCCCCATTTCTCAGCCCAAAACTCATAATCCCGTCGTATTGTAGGAAGTTTTGAAGACTGCTCTCGTTCACGATGGTCTCGCCCGCGGCCTTCGCGAAGCCACCAAGGCCCTCGATAAACGCCAAGCTCACTTGTGTGTCCTCGTCGAGACCTGTACCGAGGCCGAGTACATCAAGTTGATTGAGGCACTCTGTGCCGAACACAAGATCAACTTGATCAAGGTCGGTGACTCGAAGGTTCTCGGTCAATGGGCTGGTCTTTGCAAGATCGACAAGGAGGGTAACCCCCGCAAGGTCGTCGGCTGCTCTTGCGTCGTTGTCAAGGATTATGGTGAAGAGAGCCAGGGTCTCCACGTCCTCGTCGACTACTTCAAAAACCGTTAAGGTAAGCTGGTGTTCGGCCACCCCCTTATTTGATGACAACAAGACTCCCTCTACGGAGAGTTTCTATGAGGATATCAGTCTATCCGGAATCATTACATTTTTACTGAGCCCTCTTCGCAAAAGTTTTGTCGACGAAATACTGACCTTCCCTTGCAGATCCCCATACACATTTGTCATTGTTATTACCCACTGCATAATAAAATGTACTCGGATCTCCCTCGTTAGACCTGACGGATGTGTTGTTTGAGACGTTCACCTACCTGGCCTAATCTCCCGCATTACCGCGTTGATGTTGAGAGTTGAACATTTCCTGATTCAGAAAACTCACCGCGAACTTCCATCATGTCCTGGTCTCCCTCTCTCGAATCGCGCGATTCGCGCGGCAAACTCACGACCAGGAGGAAGAGGCCTGGGTTTAGGTGTAGACCATTTCTGCTTATTCTCTTGTGCGTGCTCTGGATCTATTACGGCATCGGCCAGCGGACGAGGAATTTCGAACCAGGTGGAGGGACGCCCGATCTCGAGGAGGGAGCTTTCACGATACCCACGAGAAACGAAGCCTCCACCCTGAATTCACATCCAATGATTTTTGACGATATTTTCGACTCCCTTCCCTCGCGAACCATCGCGGCAGTACTGCCGGTCACATCCTCCTCTCTCCCTCATCTCTCTGGATATCTCTCTGGACTGTCCACAATACCCCACCTGAGCGAAATACACCTACTTTGCCCGGAAAACGTTACGAATGCTGTCCGAAAATATCTCCGACAAACGCTGTCCCGCGCTCAAGCTTTTGGCCACACCGAGTTCTTCGTTACTCTCTGGCGACATGAATGGTCCGAGGCCGAATCGACCCTCCGAGTGGCGTCGGGCATACTTTCCAACCACATCCTTGTCCTTTCTCAAGACGCCCTTGCAAGCGTTGATTCTGTTTCTCGAAATATCCTGCTCTCTGGACCTCCATTGCTCCCCGTTCCCCTTGGTCTGCGTGGCTCGGAGGTGTCGTGTGACAACAAGTATCAAGGGTTCTCGGATGTTCACTTTGTCTCACCCCCGCTACTTCTACCATCACATCTCAGGACTACCAACCAATCATACTTTCATCTGACTTCATGGCAAGAACTAGCGGCACACTTCACACAAGTCGAGGGGGTGGGCGGGGTAGTACCATCCGAAACACCTGAGAACACGAGTAGCTGCCATCACCTGAATGCTTCGGAAATGGTTCCTTTACATCTCGGACACTCCCATCCTCCTTCCGACTCTTCCGAGCCCAACGACGCGCTCGTAATCTTGGCTGAAGAAAGAGGGGATATCCCCGCGTTGTCGAAGCTCGCGTGCGAGTTCAAATCCAGAGGAAAGGAAGTCGAGCTCATTGCATACGGAGCTCCATCTGGCCCTGTCGAACCCCCCGATCCCACAAGTGGGGGTTGTGATGTCGCTTACACCCAGGTCCACGATCTACAAGATTCCACGCTCTACCAGCTTCTTGGCCGTTCACCAGGCGTATTTCTGACGTTAAAGGAGTACCACCTTCCTCCGGAGTCTCCACTAGAAGCGAACGCAGGGGCAACTGTTATTCGCATACCTCGTAGAGACCTACCTCATTGCGATTGGATAGCCTCTCTCGGGATCCGGGAATTACGAAGTGAGCATTCGTTACACTTTTTTCTTTCTTTTCGGAATAGTCCTGACGGGCTCAGACTGGCACGTACCTACGGTCGAGATATCCGTCATCACAAACGATAGGCCATACTCCCTGCGACGGCTCCTACAATCGTTGTCGAATTCTCGATACTTCGGGGACACACTGAACATCCGGATCAACATCGAACAAGATGCGGACTACGAAACGCTTGAGCTCGTTGGCCGCTGGAACTGGGAACACGGTAGTATATCCATCACTAGGCGGGTTATCCACGTTGGCCTACTTCCTGCGGTTGTGGAATCGTGGTATCCACACTCGAACCATTCATATGGATTGATCCTTGAAGACGACGTGGAAGTGTCACCTCTTTTCTACGGCTGGTTGAAGATGAACCTACTTCGATATAGGTATCGTATTTCTCGCCCGAAGGTTACTACCCGTCACTCACCCCCTTCACCCGAATAGGTACGGCGAAAACCAGAACCGGTCTGCGCAGATGTTCGGAATCAGCTTGTACCAACCGAAAGTCATCGAAACGAGACAAGAAGGAAGGGCGTTCTTCAACCCCCGAACCGTGTTCGCGGCCAACGACATGACCGAGTACACGACCCCGTACCTCTCCCAAATCCCTTGCAGCTGGGGAGCGGTCTACTTCCCCGAACACTGGCGCGAATTCCATTCCTACCTCAACGTTCGCCTCTCCGAGGTCCTTTTCGGTATCGACGCGGTGGTGGTTCCGGAAGCGAGGTCGAACCGGTGGTCGAAATCGTGGAAGAAATATTTCATCGAACTGGTTTATCTGCGCGGATACGTCATGGTGTACCCGAACTACGACAACTTCGTGTCACTCTCCACGAACCACCTCGAGATCGGGTCGCATGTGAAGGACGCCCCACGGGAAACTTACGTGCAAAAGAGGGAGATGTTCCGCGTTCCGTTGATGGGTTTGGAAGGTGCCACAAGGCTCGTGGATCTCCCGCACGGAATGTTACCGGTGTTCGATGACCTTCCCGTCCTCGATCTCTTCGGCCAGCTAAGCTCTCTGGAGACTCTCATCTCGTTGGGACGAACGCGACGATCGGAGGTGATCCCTACCTGCGAACATTCACCCGAAAACCATATCCGACCCGATTTCAGAGGCCTCATTTGTGTGCCTCGTACCGAATAAGCTAGCTTTGCTATCTACTGCGCATAACCCTGCATATTCTCGCGTTCAACCGATTCATTTTTTCTTCCTTAAGCGAGGTATTTTCCAGAATGTAGTCGCAACTTTGCATAAATAGTAAGAGCTGTAGGGTGGTAACGACAAACAACTTTGAACCGATGTCGAGAGATAGCTGCACAAAGGATCGGTCACAAAACGCAGGGGGAAGGAAGAAACGCGGCAGATCCTAACTATACTACGACCTGAGAACTATCTAAACCTAGGGCGTGTAGGAAGATGTTGACGTTGGCGAGTTTGATCGCGGCATCCTCCTCGTTGCTCGCCCAGCCTCTATTGATGGAGACAACGTTATCTAAGATCTTCTCACGCAATGTGGCAACGAGATGTTGCTGCTGCTCCAGGGAGGCGTGCAGAGCAATGGCGGCGAGAAGCTGCCAGATTTGTTGATCGGCAAGGTCGTGCTGGGACGAAGGGACAAAGCTCGTCCCAGCAATCGCAGCAGCGCGTGTTGAAGGGAAGAGGAGCAGAAGGTGTGGCGCAATGACATGGAACAAGGTGTTGAACACAAGTTGCCTATTCGGCGAGTTTAGCAGGCACGGCGACCAGATACTTCGGGACGTACCATTTATCGAGTTCTTCCGGAGAAGGGATCTCAGCCAGATCTGAGGTTTGCTTGAGATCCTCGACTCTGCTCAGAAAGATCGTAAGCAGCGCGATCAACGGCTAAGGTCGTCTATTATCAGCAGAGATGTACGAAGTAAAACGTAGGGATACCCACGCGTGTGTGGCATATCGTCATTATATCGTTGTGTTTGATCAAAAGTTCCAATAAACCACTGATCGGGGTTAAAGTGATCTTGGCGACGACGAGCATCATGGTATGCATCACCGTCGCGAGGAAGGTGTCCGTGGCCTCGGAGGTGTCGTATATGATCGTGGCATCGGCGACAACGTCGAGTTGTGAGAAGCATGCGACGAGCAACGTGAGCATCGTAAGCATCCGTTTCTGGCCAAGTATGTGTGCATCTCGTGAGAGGAGTTTCTTGCCCTTAGGTGGGACAAGGAGTGAAATGAACGGATGGGGTTTGCTGTCAACGCGGTGTCAGTGCGTGGGAGTCATGGAATGGAGCTTTTGAATCACCTGGTCTCGAGGGTTACCATAACTTTCCAACCGTCCCACAGTTCCTCGACGAGTTCATCATCCTTGTTTTGCCTATTCCGGTAAAACGTTCAGCCAGCAGAAGGATAATCGTCTGATCACACACTCACCAGATACTGGTCATCGCAGTGTCCGTCTCAGCGGGGATCGTCCGCCTGTGCGAATCGATATGCATGGTGAGCTCATACAGGTGCTCAAGGATCCGGAGTGACTCCTTGTAAGTGAGGGGGTCCTTCTTGACAACCCCATTTGACTGCGAGCCCTGGTGAGAGAGACGGCCGACAAGACGAGCTAAATACTCACATCTACGGTAGCCCCGTTCAGATTCTTCGCAAGGTCCGCCCCTGCACTATCGCCATTTGTGGAACTGCCGGGAGCGTGATCCGGATTCGTGGAGGCGGAATCTACCTGGAGGAGCTGGCGGGGAGCAGCCTTGTAGCTGCGACCAGAAGTCTTTCCCAAAGCGCCTTGAAGGCTGTTCAAAGCTGATGAGAGGAAACCGTCAAGGAACTCTCCTGATCAAGAGATCGAATCAAGGCTCACAAGCTTTCTCCTTCTCCCGTAACCGAGCATTCTGAACAATACGCTCGACTTGAGCCTCCATCTTCTGCAACGCATTTGCCCTCCTTCCGCTGCCCTTTTGGGTCAGACCTGCACCGACGCCTCCACTCTTGCCAAACTTCACAACGTGTTCATCATTGGGATTCATCCCCATGCGAGATCGCAAGTTCGAGGCGTATACTTGCGCGTAGTAGTCGTCAGCGTATGGGTCCTGAGTGACAAGCTGAGAAACTTGAATCCGGGTGATGAAGTCCTTGTCCGACTGGGTCATCAAATCATTGTACCTGGACTAAATAAAAAAAATCTCAGTCGCCGGACACTCGGGGAGTGAAACAAGGCTAACCATGTGAGCAACCTTCGCCTGTCGTCTCCTCCTCTTATCTTCCATCCGCTCAGCCTCCATAATCTTCCTCATTGCCTCGGCCCGGAGGGTCTCCTGATCGATTTGATTGGGAGATCCTTTGAGCTGTTGCAAGAGTTCAAGTTGAGCAGCCTCGGCGAGCAACCTCTGTTGGATTTGGACATCCTGAGGGAGGTATTGCATGCTCTGCTGGAACGGAACCTCGAGTTGGTCGCTGATGAAAGCGGCAGGGGACTGTTGCTGTTGTCTACGTCGCAAGAGTTGCTCCACAGCCTGAACCTCCGCTAACGTCGGCCCGCCTGAAACCTGGCGTTGATGCAGAGCCGCGCGAGCCTGCTGTTGTTGCTGTTGGGCCTGGTAGAGTTGTTGAGCACGAAGTCGCCTCTCGAGCTCCTCCATCTGAAGCTGTTCCTGGTAGTCCTGAAGCTCCTGAAGCTCCTGGAGTTCCTGGAGTTGCTGTTGTTCCCTAAGCTGTTGCAACTGTTGTTGTTGGAGTTGTTGCTGCTGCTGAAGGAGAACCTGTTGCTGTTGCTGGTGGAATCGAGGGGATTGGGAATGGGGATGCATCCGAGGGGGTGGGGTATTACGCTGCTGTAACTGCTGCAACTGCTGTAGCTGATGCTGTTGAGTTTGTTGCTGTTGCTGCTGATAAGCGGCCGGACGAGGTATCGCGACGTCCCCCCTACTCCGCTGGGCCAGGGCCCTCATCTCTGCCTCCACCTCCTCAAGGGTTCGCGCCACACCCGGTTGGGGACTGCTGAATGACCCCTGGGGCTGTTGTTGCGGTAAAGCATGTGAGGTATGAGGTGACTCGTAATGTAGGGTCTCTGCCCCCCCAAAGGGAGAAAATTTGGCGGAGGAAGATGGGGGAAGCTGTTGCAGAACTTGTTGGACTTGTGGGAGTTGGCCAGGCGTTCCAGACCGACCGGTCCCATTCGCACGCGGTAACATCGAGGAGATGGAGCGGTCGTCCCATCGCGACTCTAACGAGGCTTGAGATTGCCGCGCTGTGAAAGGGAAAGGTTTGTAAAAAATACCAACAGATCTCAGGCGCTACACTCACTCGCAAGGTGAGGGCGCGAATCCAGCAACGGATCCCTATCGAAAGTGTTTTGGCGTGACTCCGGTGCAGATGACTTTGCAGGCGCATCATCGGCGAAAAATGTTGGCTGGGAGAAATCAAAGTCCTTGCCTGCAAGGAAACGGCGTTAGTGGTGGAGGTTGGGGTACACAAGGGGTCAGACACACCAACTGGGCCAGTTCCGCCAAAGGTCTCGTCGTTAAGATCATCATCGCCCTCCTGGAGAGCCTCTCCCAGACCATCATAGCGTTCGGTTCCCCAGGTGTAGACAGGAATGTCGGAGCCGTCGTCGAGCCTTCCCTCTAGATATTTTCGCTTTTCATTTTCTAGGTCGTTGTTGTCGATGCCGAAGAAAGACATTTATCTGGCGAGCATAACCACCGGGCTCGAGACAAAATCGTGAACAACCAGCTAGACGCGGACGGGAAACACCTGCCACTTTTGGCGAGTAGGCGCCCGCCAGGTAGCTGAGCCTCGCCAAAGGGAAATCACGACGGCATGGCTCTCGATTGTTCAACGAATCAGGTGTGCAACTATTCTACCTCCACCCTTTGCAGCTTTCCAGTCCTCTTCGTTCGCCAATACCTCGTCATCCATGAAAAGGATCACATCTCCACCCGTTTTCCGCTTGACCCGACCAGCAAATCCGTCCAAAGTCTCGCCAGGAATCACCGGCATCTTCCACAGGTCACTCGTATCAGGGCATATCACCTTGAATACCGCGTTCCTCTCCCTCTTGGGTCCAACAAGGGGTGGTTTCCCGACCTGCACTTCTCCCGTTTTATATGTCTTCTCTTCGATGGGCGTGCTGTTGGTCGGTGTGGCACCTGAGTCTGCCCTCCTTCCCGGGGCGCCCTTGGTCAACCTGGAAGCCTCAATGTCATCAGGCAACACTTCCGGATCCCCGCTCACGAGGTTGTTGTCCACAATGATCAAGCGCCGGTTGTTCCTTCCGGAGAGTCCGGATCGACCGCCAGTTTTCGATAGACGCCTGGGTCTGGGGGTCGGAAACTTCTCGGTTTCGTTGGAATCGGGAACAGCGGACACCACAGAGAGATCACTATGACTCGAATGCCTGGGTTCAGGGAAGTAAACCCAGCTGGGAGTTCGCACGGGAGTGATTGATTCCTGACTGAAGGTCGAAGGCGAGGAAGGGGGAGAGAACGCTTCTGCATATGCAAGTCCCTCTGAAGACAGGCAAGTCGACGAATATGAACTCGGTGAAGAAAAGGAGAAACATCTTCCTGGTCGTGCGGGTAGGTCCCCAGGAGGTTGAGTTAGTTGCTGTGTTTGCTGAGGGATTCGATCTGCATGTCCTGGGTCAAGAATTTGGTCAAAGTACACTTGTCCGTGTGGTCGTGGGGTTCGGTAAGGCGAGGGTAAAGCCATCGTTCGGTACGCGTATGATGGAGGTTGAGAGGTATTGCGTAATTCTGGAGAACTGACTTGAGGTCGGAGACGATGTCCATTGATCAATTGGTTGCGTGGCTGGTCGAATTCATGACTACGGTTCCGTATGAATACGAATGGGCTTACAACATGTAAACTGCGTGAATGCGTGACGAGCCGACCGATGTTAGGGTCGACAGGCCTATCAAGAGAAGGATGTTTGTAAGGAATCGTTGGCGTGCGGTATGTTTCGTAGGTCATCGCAGGTTCTTGGTCGGTTATCCTCTTCCGCGGCCGACAGGAATAGACGCAAACCAAGGCAATCAGGGAAATAACAGCAACAAAACCGAGAGCGCCGAAGACGATGACAGGTATGAGCCATGTCCCAAAGCCTTGGCCGACCTTGAGAAGCGCGGCCCCAGCCATAGTTGGTCGTCAGGGTATCTTTAAGGAACAAGGAGTGACAGCTGTGAGCGCAAAAGAGTGTGTGGTAGAAAATCCCAGAGTGTCCCAGAAAGTGGTGCTAGAGCTTCATGCGGGTTGGTCGGAACTCGAGTCCAATAGAGTGTTCGTCAAATGTCGGAGAGAAGGAGAAAGTGGTTAATCTCAAGTCACGTGCATCATCTTTTTCTCTTCCGCCATCCGTCTTCCCCGCTCCGTTCCCTCTCTGCTGTGCCTTGAAAATGCAGAGCGATGATGTTATCTGGTCCGTCATAAACCAGCAATTTTGCTCGTACAAAGTCAAGTGAGTGAATTCGTCACGTTAAAATTCCGTGCTCTGATCACATTCTTGCTAGAACCGTAACCCAAAACTTTTGTCGGAACGAATACAACGTTACCGGTCTGTGTAATCGTCAGTCGTGTCCACTAGCAAATTCCAGATATGCCACCGTTCGTGAGCACGAAGGTTCTTGATCGACTTTGCACCGTTGATGCTGTATTTACTGACCGGAAGCGCAGGAATCATGTACCTATATGTAAAAACCATTGAGCGAGCGCATACACCCGCTCGCATGTGGGAGAAAATCAAACTGTCGAATAACTACACGAAAGCCCTCGAACAGGTGCGCCAAGGGATGACGTTTTCAGATAGGAGCATTGACCTCATCGCCTAGATCGACAAAGAACTGATTTACTGGCCAAACTTCACCATTCACAAGTGCAAACAACGAGTAACGAAAATCACACAATACCTCATTAAAATGCGGCGGATGAAACTACGGCAACAGTGCGTATGCTACCTAACTAGTTTCGTGCACAATGTCTGAACATCAGCTTCAGACCAAAGCTTGTCGGTGTGAAGAAGAAACTGGACCGAAGGGAAGCCGCGCGGGAGCGCAAAGCCCTATCAGCTGCACACATCGAAAAGTCGATCGAGAAAGAGCTTCTCGAGCGACTCATGTCCAAAGCCTACGGTGATGCTCCGCTGAATGTGAACGAAGCCGTGTGGCAAGCTGTTCTGGACCGTGAAAAGAAGGCCTCGAGTTCTAAAGATGTGGAAGCTGACCTGGACATGGTGGATGACGAGTCGGAAGAGGATTTGGACGAAGAGGAATACGAGTTTGAGGATGAACGGGAGTTCGTCAGTGATGTAAGCGGAGAGTCCGACGACGGGCTGAGCGATTTGGAGGACGCTGTGGTGAGTGTTGTAATAAAACCTTCCAGCTGCAGGAGCTAAGTTATTCTTCAGGAGGATGGCGATGAGGATGAGGATGGAGACGAGCCATCAAAAGGAAAACGGCAGCAAAAGAGACCACGATCTCGCTCGCCTGAACCACGGGCGAAGAAACGTCGTGGTCCAAGAGTAGAGGTTGAGTACGAGGATACGGATACCCTTCCGTTAACTCAGAAGGAGCTGGCATCCTGGTAGCACTTTATGAGCCGATTATATTGGGGAAGCTAGGATTACATTCCATTATGTCTTCAAACATTCTGCCATCTGTTTATTCAAGAAAGAGAGAACGACTCAAGAAAGATCAATAACCAAGAAACGTCACTGAGCAGGGTGCCTACGCCAAACGAACCTGAGAATCGAATAGACCTCATCAGTGAGACAACTCGTTTATCAATCCATCAAACTCACTACTTCATGGGTCCCCTCGATGACCTCGAAAACGAGCTGTCCAACGAAGGGGCGGAGACAGGTGACGATTTGTTGGGCGACAGATCGTTCGCAATTCCTCACACGAAGGTGAAACATGTCCAGCGGTCTTCCCAACTTCCACCTTTCGACCAAACACCCCGCAGTATCAGGGGGGACCCCTTGTATATTGACGATCCGTAAGGTCCGAAGATGCGGACAAATGGATCCATTTTCCCCCGTCTGGCACAAAAGGTTCCAGAAATCTGGCCACTGATTGTCTACGTCTATCCCTCCGGGAATGTAGGTGAGCTCCTCGAGGTTGGGTAGGTGCTCCAGAATGTCCCTCCAGACCGCCGGCGGGATTACAAGCCCACAATTCACGCGGATCTTCAACAGGCGGATTGACGGTCCCGTGCGATGGACCGCTTCCACCAACGGCAAGGTGAACGTCGTGTGCGTGATGTCGTCGGGCCCGATCAACATCCCATCCCACTCGTTTAGATATTGGATCGTTGTACGTCCGATCTCTAGTGCAGGTCGGAACTCCATGTGTGATTTGTGCTGTAGGGCTATCTGGGGCGCGCCGTCGAATGCGTGGGTTGAGTTTGGAGGGAGTAACGTGGATAGGAGACCTTCTAGCTGGTCTGGCGTGGTGGCTACCTTTAGGAGAACCTTTGTCGTGGTAGGAAATAGGAGGTACCTCAAAAGGTAAGCCACATTGAAGGTGTTGTCGAAAAGAGTGAGTTCCTCGAGGAGGGGGAAATTGATGGTCCTGGTCGGTCTGGTGTCCGGAAGCAATTCTTTGCTGTAACACTGCGGGATAGCGGAGTACAGAGAACATTTCTCCAAACGAGGGGAGTGGGACAACACTTCCAGGAACGCGTCCATCGGGATTGAAGTGGCGCCGGGGATGAATCCTCTGTAGTCAAGGTGAAGTGTGGACAATCCGTAGAAGATGTTCGACTCCCACGGGACGAAGATTTGTTGGAGGGAGACGTCTTTGAGCGTACGTTGAGTGGCTGGATTGACGTTCCAGGTGTCCGCGTCTTCCTCGATGTCCTGTATGATCTCCGTCACCATAGGCCCAGAGGCGAGTGTCAAGGTCTCCAAGTTTGGCATGTGGTAATTGAAGATCCACGAAACGGCAAGGAAGTCTCCGAATGATCCGCAGAACTCTATCAATTCTACTCGGGTGAGGTGGAGATTTGGCATGTTCCTCCAGTAATTTAAACAGGCGAGCATCCTCGCGTTGCCCTCGGGGTCCCCTTCCATGAAGTAGGGTACGACGGAAATAGGGTTCCCCTGGCATCGTTGCAGAAAGAGGGGACCAAGGGGTCTGCTCATAGTGACAAACCCCCATAGTTCTGGGGTGTTGAACACGAGCGTGCGGAGGTAATGACAGATGGAGGTGACGAGCTGCACGGCCCACTGGTAATCAGGGCTAGTCTTGATAACTTTGCGGAGGGTTGCCACCAGGATTTCGCTGGGGATTCGGAGGATCGCCGCATGCTGGCTGTTTCGAAGTCTGAGAGCGGCGACCTCCATCACGGACTGAGGTCCAGCTTCACCGCGAGGGATGAACGCCTATAACATGACGTCAAGATTACTGGATCGACAACTGGAACATCGGTGGCTGGCTTACCTGGGACATACGGAGGGATGAAGTGATGGTGGCAGCGGTGAGAGGGTGAGAGGGAGATGGTCCCCGTTCCCGCAATCCACCCTTGGGCTTTATCACGGCGTCAATAAACTTACCTCACTGACGCTGACCAGTTCTCCTGAGGTGATCCCTAGATCCGGATTAGCCGAGCGGGGCTAGGGTCTGGAATCCTGGATGCTGGTGAAATTTGGATTTGGGCGCTGAGCTCGGGTCGTGCTGCACCTGGAGTGGAAGGCTACTTTCTCACCGATTTTTGCATACCCCGCTTCCAAGTCGCGAATCCGCCAACCCGGAACCCACCAGAGATAGTTCAGTGCCCCCTTCCGTGCCGTGTGGCGGTCCGTGTTGTCTCAGTAGTGATCCTCAAGATGATTTACCTAAACGTCAAAGTAGTCCACTGTTCAGTCCGATCAGCCAGGATCTTTGTCTGCAACGAGCCACTATCGCGTACCGTGGACTAAAGTCGGTTGAGGTTGACCACTCAACACGTAGGAATTCTCCCGTCTATGAACACGCGAGGTATCACCCTAACGTTTACCTCACCTTCCCCTCGACCGCCTCCTTAGATTCATAATGTTCTCAATGTTCGGTTCAGGTTCGGTTCGCCCCCGCCAAATTTTACGATTTGGCTGACAGCGGTTCGGTTCGAACCGAACATTGAGAACATAACCCTAGAACCCGCTTTATAACCTGTGAGGCGAATTCTTTCCACCATGACCGCACTTACCGACGTTTGATTGTAACACATCAGGCACCCGGTCACCTTTTTCGAGTTTATTACCAGTGCCACTCCTGTTTCCCAACACACGAATTCGAGAAAAACCGACAATTAGGCCTTAAACGGCGACCGAGATGCACGTACACTATCTCGTCGGACCTCCTCCGGGTCCGTGACGATAGTACAATTCCTTCATCCGATGTAGTGTATCCGACACACGATGGTATCTCGCTTTTCTCACCTTTATATCACGTCTTGATAGCCCGGGACAGCTTTCACCGGTGATCCGCGGGGATCGAACGGAGTTTTAAGGTCATGGGTGGTTCCTCCGTATGAGTTTGTCTTTCATAAGCATACTGTGTAATTCTACGGCACTAAATTTTTGGCTTGAGGAAGCAGGAGGTTGATCACACGTCCGACCACCTGGCTGAAATTTCACGCTGGAATAGAGATGCGGGACGGGATATGCCTGTGGAAGCAGGCTGCCGCCATTATCGGCTCGGCATCGGTGTCGGGGCGTAGCGAGTACTGTCCCCAATCCGGTAAGTAAATAACCAGTAACCCCTCGAGCCGCCACACCCATATATCTGGCCATCACGCAAGCAAATTTACTCAATGGTTATCCAAATCACGCTCCTTTCCAATCGGATAGAGTCCAATTCCATCTCATCCACTCGTTCTACTTAGGTTCCGGAGCCAACCCTCAACTTGGCTCAATCATGTGAGGAGTTCTATTTATGCGCACGACTCCGGTGTGACCCATACCTCTGATGCCCCACTATGACCACCATTCCCGACGACCAGCTGTATTCGTACAGTGACAGGCTTGCAGGAAAAGTCGTACTGATAACCGGTGAGCGCCTGTTCTTGACATACGCGTCCACAACGGTGATTGGGATTGATCACCCCGTAATTTCCCAGGTGGCGGAGCGGGAATTGGAAGGGAGGCAGCGCTCCAGTGTGCCAAGTACAAGTATGCCGTCTCTTGTCTGCCCTTCCGGAAGCGAGTTAACGTCCATATCTGCCTTCCGTGTGCAGAGCTAAACTTGTGCTGGGCGACATTAATGAATCCACGGCTCAAAGTGTAGCCGCAGAGATCGAACGTGCAGGAGGGTATGTTGAATATCCACCGACTGTGGTATTTTTGAGTTCTAACCGGAGTGCTAGCGAGGCTATTGGATTGCGTTGTAACGTCACTTCATGGGAGGATCAAGTCAATCTTTTCCAAACTGCATTTGACACTTTTGGCTCCGTGGATGTTGTGGTGCGTTGGGAGTTTCGTACATCGTGCACGTATGACGATGCAATTACCTACAGGTAGCGAACGCTGGGGTGAATGAAATCGGCGACTACTTCACGCCGAAATTCAGGAATGGAAAGCCACAGAAACCGGCAGTTGCCACCGTCGACGTAAATCTGCTGGGGTCAATATACAGTAAGGGCGATCTTGCAAATCATCCATGCAACGTTGTCTGATTTGTATCTACCCCAGCTACGCACCTGGCGATCCATTTTTTGGAGCTTGAGCGAAAGCCAGATGATACGCTGAAGTCCATAGTACTGCTCGGCTCAATGGGTGGGTTCCTAAGTTGTTTCCATTGGCCGGTTCTGGTTCTTACCGTACCAACAGCGTCTTGGCAAGCCACATCTCGGGGTCCACTATACTCTGCGACCAAGTCTGGGGTTTTGGCTCTGGCTCGATCGTTGGCCTACCCACTGGCACAGAAAAAGATCCGGGTGGCCGTCATTCATCCATTCTTCACAGGTTCGTCACTGACGTGTTTCCCAGAGCACAGAGTCGTCTTACCGAGGTGAATAGAAACTGCCCTGATGAACGCCGAGAACAGGATAATGATAGCGGGTATCCCCCTTGTCCCGATTGAGCGGGTTGGCGGAACCATCATCTTGGCCGCTACAGACAGTAATATGTCGTCGACTGGGGCTGCTTGGCTCATACCCGATAGTGGTCCCCTGTTGCGGTTAAACAGGGAGGTTGTGAAGGGTGGGGTGTACGATATCATTGCGGACCGCAACAGGCGGCACGGGACGTAAGGCATTCCGTTCCTATTCCGGATACCGCATCCTAATTCATATGGAACTACAGGAAGATCTCACGTTTGAAGATTGCGGCAGACTTGTGGGCCGTGTTTTGGTCCAAGGTTGCCTCCGGGGTTGTGCCTGCAGCCGTGGTTGGCTCACTGTTCTACATGAACTCCCGATTGTGAATGAATCTACAAGGGTGACTGTTGTGCTTTTAGGGAACCCGATGTACAGATTATTGGAGCGGGTAAAGCATATTTTCACCTTGAGCCTGATGGGCGATACCGTGCTCGAAGTTTGAACGTTCAAACTTTTGAACCTTGATGTCCGGATTCGACTGCCAACAACCTGCCGCGGTCTCCAGCCGGAATCTGGGATACCACCTCTTCCTGATTTCCGCTAAGTGTATCAACAACTCCACATTGCTCCAACGTATTGTGCACATAGTTGCTATACCATGAAGCGGGATGTGTGCGACGAGTGTGCCCTCGGTGTTTGTTTCAGGCGGGCAGGTTAACCTTTTGTCTCGGCAAATCCCGGGACAGCTCCAACCCAACCTTCGTGCGCCAACCAGCAAGATCTGATATGGGTGTCCTATCAGACCTCCCGCCTGAACTAATCGCACTCATCGTAGATAACCTCCACGACGACAGAGCAGCTTTAAGAGCTTGCGCCCTTGTCTCCCGTGTTTTCCTTCGACAATCGCAGGCGCATTTATTCGAACGTTTGCGGTTATGGGACTGGTGGGCCCTCCACGATGAGATTCCACAATCGAGTGTCAACTTAGGAGAACGTAGCAGGCTGTGGGATGTCTTCTGCAGTACGGACGAGCCGACCGCTTGGGGGAACGCCGACGCAGTCCGAACGTTCATCCCGCCGAGTCCCTGTGACGCTCTGTTGCACACCCGGAGACTTTCGATCTTTTTGAAACCTTTAGTTCAACCGCAACATCTGGAATCAATCTACCGCTGCTTGGTGGGGTTCAAGAACGTCAGAGAGCTCCAAGTTCCCTTGTTCGCCACTCATTTTGCCCGAGAGGACCCCACGTTATCCTCGCGTTATTTCTCCCACTTCCAACCGACGCTGCGCTGTCTCCATCTCAAGACTTTGTTGGAGAACCCAAAGGATCTCATCGAATTCATCGCTTTCTTCCCCCTTCTTGAAGAGGTTTCAATCGAGGCGATATTCTTCAGCCTTCCATCGCTCCCAGATAGCGAATTGGATGATCCGGGTCTACTCTCGCCCTTCAGGGGTTCTCTGAAACTGTCCCATTTACAACGCGAGAACGCCTTTACGATAGAGCTGGCGAAGCTTCGGGTTCAGTACCACACTTTGTCATTTTGTGATATGACGGTGTGGACGGGGATTTGTGAGTTGATCACCGCTTGCGCTCCTATGCTGCGAACGTTAAATATTTTGCGTGAGACTTGTGAGTGGTTCACCTTCGATTTTGGATGTTGCTGGATTGCGGTGGTTTGACCTTCGATCCTAGATCGGCCCGAAATGTGTTGGGATCCTTTAGTGATCGCCCTCGCCGCATGCACCGGGCTAACGGAAACCAACCTACCCATCCGAAGTCGTGGTCTTCAATCAGACTTACAACGCTGTTCAACATTCCTATTAGCTATTCCTTCCTCGCACCTTCAGAAAATCACAATCACCTTCGAAAATGACGTCATCAATGTCGGAGGGGCTAGAAGGATGCTATCCTACGAGGAGTGGCGGACCTTTGAGGATGCACTTTTGAGGGTATCCTCGAGGAGCAGGAATGTCCTCAAGTTGGTCATAATTTGCTTGGAAGTACCCCGCGCACAGGAGATACCCAGTGGGGATATGTTCCTGCCACGATTCAGAGAAGTAGGAGAGATCATACTTGAATTCCCCACCGAATGATTTACCAAGGTGAGAGGGGGGGGGCCAGCGGAGAATCGATGCCTGCTATTGTTGATATTCCTTGTAGTAGATCGGAAAGGTCTCAAGAATGGTGAAACTTGTACGAAGGTGATCCGGCAACGGGGTACACCACGTCACGCGGAATAGAGGCGAAAGGTTTACAGGCAGATTTTCGAGAGAAGCAAGGGAACAGATCATGTAACATACAATGAAGCTTACTCACAATGAAGTTGACACCCAAGTCGTTATGCCCACATGGTTCGTTTTGTGCACGAGACGTCGTTTCCCCAGCACTCCTTGTCGCTCGCAATGAGCGGCACATCTGGGTTCGCTGGAATTATGTGGCACGGCCAACCAATGGCGTTTGACCAGCCGCGAGGCGTTGGAAGGGAGTTTGGCGCCGTATAAACTTCACCTTGCCCGTCTCCACCAGAATGTCGTGGTTCAAAAAGTTTAAGAAATCTCGCCAACCCTCCCGACAGCCAGCATCTT
>Ga0307515_10010989_pt1 | contig 17255 bp, 15 predicted proteins | sample 17_EM_MG_FD_194513 | JGI IMG/M metagenome (GOLD analysis project Ga0307515, IMG submission 194513) | Populus trichocarpa ectomycorrhiza microbial communities from riparian zone in the Pacific Northwest, United States - 17_EM | ecosystem: Host-associated > Plants > Roots > Unclassified | place...
AACGTGGACTCGAGTGATAGTAAATATAGGTGTATAGGTAAGATTATCGCTAGAGATCTAAGTCTCGTGGCGAGCTGACTATATAGAATGGCCGTTACCCGGACCTGGGTCACGTGCCGCCGTTACACCCAGCAGCAACCACCTTCCCACTTCCCATCTACCACACCACAACAACCACAAGCAGAGAAGCCCTCAGACCTAGGAACCTTAATGTCAACTACCTACCCCCACCACTTATACTCTCATCTCCACCATCCTCAACAAAAAATGTTAAAAAACAAGGTGCCAAGCATCGCATCATGGACGATCACTCTAGTTCAAAGTAAACCACCTCCCAACCACCACTACCACCTACAGTGGTCCAGCATCGACTTGTCATTATACCTGATGTGTCTTCACCCACTACTGAAGCTTCACCCGCAATGCTCAATCTTGGCGATAATTATAGCTCCTCAGATGAGGCATCTATTGAGCCAGCCAAGTAGATCACCGCTGATCACTCGGCCAAGCGGTGCAAGAAAACACTCAACAAACCAATTCAATATTTGACAGATCTTCCTAAGCTTCCCACATTCGACCCTTTACAACTGATTTTCCGTTCTCACAAAGGATGGAACTGATTGCCCATGTCATTCTCTGAGCTGGATGCCAAACATGCCAATTAGTCAAGGATATTAGTTTTTCTGCATGGCAGAGAAGGGCTATGTCTGGGAGTTCCACCCATCATTGAATGCAGTTGGAGCGGATCCTGTTGATGTAGAATCCCATCTGTTAAAGCTTACAAATACTGCAAAGATGGTTCACCACTTGATTGGACATTTACACCACAGGCATCGAAAGCTCTCCTTCAATGTATACATGCACAACTTCTTCACAACTCAACCTCCACTGGTAGAGCTCCATCAGACAGCGATAGCAGCATGTTGCACATTGAGGCAGCAGTTCCGAGGATATCCCCAAGAGCTAAAAGTTGGGATAAATCCCACATTGCCCTATCAGTTTCAAAGTGGAGCTGGTAATGATGAGGTTGGAACCTTGCTATGGATGGACAGTTCTCCTGTTACCATGATGTCTACAATCCACCCTCTAAGTGGTGAGGATTCACTGGTGCTGAGAATGAGAAAGCATCCAGGCAACAAGAGTACCAATGCAAGTGGAGCAAATTTCACATTTCTTGCAGGAGAACACCAGAAAGAGCTTGATATACCTGTCAGTGTTGATGCTGACAACCAGCATAAGGTGGGTGTGGATGTGGCTGACCAGTATCGAACCCATTTTGATACACAGCTCATATTCAGACATAATTGGTATCCACATTTCTATTAGATTCTGCAAACAGCCATCATTAATAGCCTTATAATCTATCGAGATCTTCCAGCAAATACAGAGCACACTGTGGAGCACGATATCATCAGCAAAATGTAAATCGGTCCGGAAGCCACACGCAATCCTCCCAGACACACCGGCCGACCTCAACAGTGCTTCTAAGTACTTCTAGATGCTCCCAGACCCCCCTGGAGCTAAGCAAAGTGCTCTCAGACTCTTCAAGAGCATTCTCAGGTGCTCCTGAAAGCACCTGTAGTTGTGGAGGTGCATTCAGGATGCTACGAGATTTGACTATTAGAATAGTCAAATTTTGGAGCTCGTGAGACCTCTGTGCAGATCTGAGGGAAACTTCGAGACAAGCTGAGACCGCTGTGCAGCTCAGCGGGAGACTTGGTGCCGTATTCTCACAGCAGTGGTTCTTACATAAATACAAGGCATTTCATGTTATCATATTCGTCTTCGTTACAGTCTCAAGATTCGCAATATCATAATATGGTATGCATTATTTAAGTCACTCAATAGTTATACATACGGTCAATCTGGCCGCAGATGGTACTCAAGCATAATTGGAGGAGCATCTGGACACGCCCATTGAGAGAACATAGAGATGCACCACTTGGAGGCCGTTGTGGTGAAACGATGGACCATCAACACTCCGCCGCAACCCTCGCGACATCCAAACAGAATTCATACGATAGAGCGGTTCTGGTTCAATGAGCATACGAATCGGGTGAGATGATATGATACTACCCGGCGTTGAGGATCCACGGAATTGCGTGGATCCATCGACAGAGCGAGTGAGACCAAAAGTTGGGAAAGATAGAGTGTGTATTTTCATTGTATGATGAGATGAGAGGGAAATGAGATGATGCCTATCTAATCCGGGGTCTGCCGAATATATACTCCCTGTCACTCTGGCCACCTCTGTTACCGCTGTATCTCCGTACAACCGCCGTCGCTCCTTGAAGATGCACTTGGAGGCCGTGATCGAGCATGTCTGGAGAAGCACTTGGAGACTGAGAACGAGTGAACTCAGAGATGCACTTGGAGGCCGTGATCGATCGTGTTTGGAGAAGCACTTGGAGACTGGGATCGTATGAATTCAGAGATGCGCTTGGAGGCCGGGATCGAGCGAGTTCGGGGACGCACTTGGAGGCCGAGATATCGAGTGAACTGAGAGATGCACGTGAAGGCCGATATTGCGTGGACTCAGAGATGCACTTGGAGGCCGTAATTAAGCGTGTTGGGAGATACACTTGGAGGCCATGATCGATCAAGATTGGAGGAGTACCTGGAGGCGGTTCATCTGGAGGCGATTGATCTGAAGACGGTCAATCTGGAGGCAGTGAATCTGGAGGCAGTGAATCTGGAGGCAGTAGATCGGGAGGCATGTGCGATGGAAGCTGAGACTCTATTCATTGGTTAACTTGGAATTGTGGGAATGTAGAGAATTGAGTACAACAAGGTCCGCTGAGAGCTGAGAGACTGGCTGGGAGCGGGAGACAGTCAATCTTGGGATGATGCAGTACGCGGTGTATGCACTACTCAGTATATGCTGTACTCGGTGTATGCTGTTCTCTGTGTATGCTGTACTCGCTGTATGCTGTACTCAGTGTTAACTCTAGATCATGGCATAGAGAGCTAGAGAGGGATGACTTAACGTCGTGTTCCTAGGTGATGGTAGAGTTGAGGACGAGAAGGAGAGACATGACAAGAGATGGGGCAAATCATCATGAGAAACTGGGACTTAGAGGATTTCCTGTGCAAGTCAATTTACCATCCCCAATACGGCAGGTACAAGTCCCGATCCGGCATGTAATCACACCGATAGGGGGTCTTCCCAACCCAATCAGGCAAGTCGTACCCCTGATTTCTCATATTCCCTTGTATCCTCTACATCATTCTCATCTTCATCCACCCATCTCTCTCTTTCTCGTCCACTACAATCATCGCAGAACACATAGTTATGTCATCCTTCTCTATCTCTCCATGGCATGATCATGAGTTGACACCGAGTACAGCATACACCAAGTACAGCATACAGAGAGTACAACATACACCGAATACAGCATACACCGAGTACAGCATCCACCGAAGATTATATGTCTTCTCTTCATTCTCATGATTACGAGTTGACCCCTGAATGTAACTTCAGCATCCGGTGTGCCTCCCTACACGATCGACCGCCATCAGCCAGCTCGCCATGATAGCTCAAAGGTGAAGTCACTTTGTGACATTCCCACATTTGCGAAACAACTAACCGATGAATAGAGTCTCAGCACCCGGCGCGCTGTCCATCGACCGCCTCCAAGTACTCCTCCAATCTCGTTCAATCACGGCCTCCAAAGTGTATCACCAAACTCACACAATTACAGCCTCAAAGTTCATACGATGATGGCCTCCAGCATCTCCAAACACGCTCAATCGTGGCCTCGAAGTGCATCTCTGAGTTCACTCGATCTCGGCCTCCAAGTGCATCTCCAAACTCGCTCGATCACGGCCTCCAAGTGTATCTCCAAACTCGCTCAATTACGCAATCCATGTTCGCATGATCATGGCCTCGAAGTTCATCGCTAAACTCGCTCGATCACGGCCCCCAGAATGTATCTCCAAATACGCTTGATTACTGCCTCCAAGTGCATATTCAATCTCGCTCGATCACGGCCTTGCAGTGTATCTCTGAGTTCACTGGATAGTCATTTTCAGGTGCACCTCGAATTGCTCTCAATCACCGCCCGCAGCCAGTCCAGACATACTGTGTGTAGATGGGTAGCTATATAGATAGATAGATGGGAATACAAACTGAATACATGAGTTTTGAAAATCGTTGAACTAAGTAGTAGCTATGATTTCCAGGCACACCAGCAATGTTCTCAAAGAAGATGTCGTTTTTCCTAGACTGCTTTACAGTGATTCGAGGTGCTCCCAGGCCTGTCGTTGGCGCTCCCAGACTTTTTGTCGGCGCTCCCAGACATTTTGTCGGCGCTGCCAGGCTGGTCGCCGGCACTCCCTGACTTGTCGCCGGCGATCCCTGATTGTCGACGGCGCTCCCTGACTTGTCGCCAGTGCTCCCTGACTTGTCGCCGGCGCTCCCTGGTGCTCCCAGGTGCTCCCAAAGTTCTCTCCGGCGCTCCGAGGTATTCTGAAACTTATCACAATCACTCCCATGGTACTCCTGTACCAGTCATCAGAGATCCCAGTTACTCCCAAGGCCGGCCGGAATGCCCTCCGGGGGTCTGACACTCTCCTGAAATTGACCCATCTAAGTTTACACTCCACATCCTCTCAGACACTCCTGGAGGCTTCCAGTGACTAAAATTTATTTTGCTGATGATGGAGCACACTGTGGAGCACTTTGACGTCCGTCTCTCCATTGTGTGTGACCTTCTGCAAGCCGGAAGTCCATCAACAATGACATATTCCTCCCGCATTCCGGCTTCACAACATATCACTCGGTCGGCTCCCGCCACACAAGCTGCCTTGCCCCCACTGCCTACCAGGCCAGTTACCGAGCACACCCCCCTTCCCCTCTGCCAAAAGGTACCAGGAATGCATTCCCCACTTTGGTTGGAGAGTACAGTAGATTGTTTCCTTTGCAGGTGGAGAAGAAGTCAGGGTGGTAGTGGAGAAGACATGAAAACCAGCATAAAGTGTGAGGACTGCAATGAGGCTTTGTGTTTCACACCCAAACGAAATTGTTTTTATGAATTTCACCATATGTACAGTATTTTTATTCATTCTGGGGGCATTTGGCTGGATTGTGGTTGTGTGATAGGTATTTTGAAAGCAGGCCCATCTGTGGGCCCAAACCCGGTTACCGGCAAAGGGATAGGAGGAAAAAATCTTGAGAAGGTATGAGATGTGCTTGGCCAGTGAATGATAAAGGAAACCATAAGACAATGGATTGTTATCGACCAGTTAAGACAGGCTCAGCAACGGCAAATTTCCCAAAGGCAAAGGAATATCAAAAAATGACGGTTGCGGCGTATGGGTTGGAAGAAGTTCAGAAGGATCTTTATATGGAAGCATCTGATCGCAAGGAGCTAAGGGATACCACATCAGAAGAATCGGATGAGTTGTCTAGCAGCCAATCAGAAGAAGAATGAACTGATTCTTCAGAGAAAATAGCGAATTGGTGGTCAGATTGGAGTATATTACTGGCAGCAGAATAATTATAACTTGTTACGGGGGTACTAAACCTCTAGTAACTATACTTATTCCTCTAAGTACAATTATAGGCGTACAGCTGTAGATCCTAATCCCTGCTAAGGTTCCTAATAACCGTAGCTCGTATTTCCTGAAGACGTTTATTCGTCTCGATTTCCGTTTTCCTATTTTCCTCTTGTAGGCATTTAACTTTCCGATCCCTCTTGAGTTGTTTCTTCGTTCGAGGTAAAGGATTAATTCGGTTACGTTGCCAGGTACTCCGAATATCTTTACTTGTCGCTAAGCACTCTTCGGCTTCTCCCAACACTTGATCTAATCTTCGATCTTCCGCAAGATCCCTTGGTATCGGAGAAACCGCTCTCTCGGATACTATCTGCTGAGTCCTATCGGGATGAACTATATCGGAATATTTTTCTGAGGGTGCTGAATATTCTCGCTTCCTGAGATTATCGATATGAATAACCAATGCTTGTTCGAGACCGATAATCGAGGCAAGCCACCAGATGCACTGGGCTACAAAAATCTGTTGAGTCCCTCGGGCGTAAGATATTACTTTCTCGAGGGCGTATACAATAACATCGTTATCGTTCTCGAAGGTAATCGTCATCCGCGAGGTAATACTACTAAGGTGCGGGGCTGCCGCTACACAAAGCTAATAAATTCTAGGTATAGATATAATAGGTATAGGTATCATAAAAACACAATAATAGATAATGGTGTTCTTCCGCTGGTAGGTTTCTGACTGTTCGCTGCTAGAGCTTGTTCTCGTCATTGTTGGGAAACAATGTGAGTCTTTTATAGTCTTTCACTGGCTCATGTTTGGCCGCTACTTCGATGACTATGACAACGGTATTGTATGATAGCGTCCTCGCGATTCTGTCCCGGTCTTCGCCATGAGTTCCCTATGGTTAACGTGTGCATGCGCGACTTTCCATCATCGTCACATGATATCAAACGTAACTTATGACAACTCATAACTTCAACTTGGACATCTTGCTTTTCGTTTGTTCAGTAGTTGGAACGTCTGACGTCATAATGATCATTCAGCGCTTTATCGCAATATAATAATAACTTGAAGTTATTAATGCCTCACCATACCAATTTGGCTATTCGGCATTGCGTCAGAGATTTAGCCGGCGACCAACCGGAACTCTGCCAACGTAGATTATGACACCCTCTAGGGGTTGCGATGCATGCTAACTCAAAAGTTATGAGCAGGGTCGCTTCAGGCCTCTTATCTTCAGCCAATGCCATTAATCCCTCACGCACTACGAGCTTAAATTCCGGACTTCCGTGATCCGGGGAGTGCGCGCATTATTCCCTATCTCTTAGAGATGGGTGCGACGATCCCACTTAATCGCTCATTGTATGACGCGTGTTGCACACCCGACTTTCCGTCGTCGTGATGTGTTGTCCCGCTATCAAGGTTGAGTAGGTGTAATTAATAATTAAGCGCACCGCTGATGGTTTTTCACATCCCGGCTATGGCCACATAATTGCATCATCTTGCGAATCCGCTTGATAAGTATGCTCTTATCAAACCATTGCATACGGCTCAGATGTAACCCCGCTAAAGGCCGTCTGACTGATGACATGTCTCTCTGCGCAAGAAGGTGTTTTGCTTTGTGACCAATGGTATCCACTTCCGAATGGTAGTCACATGTACTTGCTGAGATAACATGTATCATTACCGCTATTAGGTTGAACCCCTAACATAACTTTTTCTCCTCTGAGGATGACTGGAAGGTCGAAACTGCTGCCCAGTAATGTGATACTGTCACAAACACATTACATGATACTCCCTAAAATACCAACTAACTTCGCCGTAATTGACCTGTTGTGCTCACGTTATTGTTGGAAGGATCGTGATGTCTAAACAAACAGCAACTGAGGAGCTCGTTCCAACCACACTCAAAAAACCAAATACTTCAAAAGAATTTGTTTACAATATGGCCACTAGGAAGGGAGCCAAAGTCTATAAAGTCGCACCAACAAAAATTGGGAAATGACCGATCTAAGAAATCTTTAACAATTTCGATGGAAAATACGTTTCGTTACAATAGATACTCGACTTAGGAAGCACTTCCTTTGTTATATCACCAGAAGCAGCGAAAGCATTCCAAATCCCGGTGGTAGAAAGGGTTAGACCAGCCAGGGCTTCAGACGTTGGAGGTTGAAAAATAAACACCTAAAGACTATTTACAGTACCACTTGGACTATCTCTCGGGAATCATACAACCTTGGACGGAAAAGACCACATTTTCGAGGTCATGAAAACTTCATCAGATTATGACGCATTGCTTCCAGCTTGGTATTTAAAGAAACATAAAGCTCAGGGAATTACTAAGGGTCATTTTACTTTTCCATTGTGTTCGACAGCTCGCATTGGACATGGAAAAATACATCCGGAATACTCCATTACCTACAATAAGAGGGTAGCGTTGAGACCAGATGCTATACATTTTGGAGCAGTTTTATTTGATAATCCAGATTCGCTTCAGAAATAGCAATCGAAAAATCATATGTGGTTATTGCTGTTCGACCGTAAGGATTCGGAGAAACTGCCTGACAATAAGGCATGCGATCATCGCATAGAAATTGAAACAGCACAAGAAAATCGTAGCATGGGATCATTTTATTGTTAGGGGTTCTCCCTTAACAGTGTCTACGGTAACCTGAATAACTCAAGGGGTACATGTCATATGATTTAGGTCATGTGATGTGCATAACACCTACCCTGGGGAGCATCTCAGAACTTTGGGTTAGGATTACCATTAGCCGGGTATGAGCGGGACACTTCTCGATTGAATATTCTGACGCGTAGTAGATTCATTGAAAGAATACGCTGCGGGAGCTGATGTGATAATGCAACAACACTGCCTGATCAAAAGGGCTACAATCTTGCAGAGTGTGTTATTTTCAACCAGATGCACAACCAGATGCTAGCGGGATTTGTCTGATCGGATAGAGCAAAGGAGTTTGCCCCGCAGACTAGGCAGTGGTTAGCCAATATGCAAGCACGTGGGATTCTGAGGCAATCTTATGGTAGAGCGGAACAACTTGGGCACTCCCTGGCCAAACAGAACAGTCTCGGCCTAAGCACGGTGTGGCTGAGAGATTTTGACGTTGGCTGTTGATCTGATGCCTGGATCATCCCCGCACATTGGTGTGTGACGGTATGGCAACTGCAACAATACGACATACCTTAGCATGCATGGGTACCTGTCTTTTGATCTACATTGGCATAGTATTGGTTGGTCGCAGATTAAATCTATGATGCTGTCATACTACAGTATTGATCAGCGGAAAGCGCATTTCGACCAAGTACTGATATGTGTTCCAATTACGGAACCATACGAGCGCAAGATGTCCAGGTTGAAGTTATGATCCCATAGATGATATCGTGCCAGCGTGGCCTCATTCTTATCAGGAGCATAACGCTTCAATACCTCACCGGCATGAACACGATAACCTGGGGCATTCCCGGCAATCTCTACCATGCGCGTTCAAAGTATGACTTGCTATAGCATGCATGCGTACATGTAAGAATGTAAGTCGCAAAGCACATTGCTCTCAAAATCATGAAAAGACAATATGGGTGCGCATGCGTAACATCCCGAGACTTTTCTATAATGAGGTCACATTGTTCCGGCAATGAAGAGAACTAGCTCTAGCCGCACAACAGCCAGAAATACCTACCAGCGAAAGAAGACCTTTATTATTGTGTTTCTATGATACCTATATCTATTATTATTATATACAAAAATTCTATTAGCTTCATGTAGCGGCAGCCCGCACCTTTGATGAAGTATTATCTGAGTGGATAATAGTTGGGTATGATGATTACTTTCGAAAACAACAACGACGTTATTGTATATGCTTTGGAGAAAACCATATCATCTGCCCGCAATAATCACTACATCTCTGTAGTGCAGTGTGATTGATGGCTAGCCTCAATCATCGGATTACCAATCATGATCAGTCATCTATATTGGCAACCAACAGAAACACGCCTCAATTGCTAATCAATCTGGCTGAAGCGAATTATCGACCCAGGCGCCTATCGATGGTGTAATAGATCAAGACGTTAGAATAGCACGAGAAGTATCGGCACAGTCCCAAGATATATGAAAGGATTCTAAATCCGATTTTGTCTTGAATCAAATCCATCCAGAAAGGAAGCCTCAAGTCAATCAACATGGAGGTACTCCTGAGAGTGATCAGCATCATGATAAAGTGCTTGATAAAGCAGACAGGATCCTGGAGAAATCTAGACAAGAAAGGAAACAGATTGACCCTATGCGTCAAACACATCAAGGGACATTGCTTCCTTGGAATTTATCTAAGAGCGAGCGGAAACGATTGAATAAGATATCCCAAGCATCTCCAGACCAGATTACGGATATTCTTTAGAATAAGATCCAGGGCCATGCATAAGTATGTATACTTACGGTGGAGACACCCCCCTAACATTTCTCAGCCCACAGTGGAAGAAGAAGAACTACTATAAGAAGACCTCGACAGGATGATACGAGAGGGAAAAGTTAGGCCTTCTTCCAGTCCAATTGGAAGTCCTATATTAATTGTACCAAAACCCAATGGAAAGGGATTAAGATTATGCGTAGATTATCGACATCTCAATCCAGATACCATAAAAGCCAAAACACCATTACCTATAATGCACGAATTGCAGGATCGTCTGAAAGGAGCAAACTTTAATACCAAGATTGATTTGAATGCCGGGTTAAATCTAATTCGAATGGTACCTGGACTCGAAACATATACGGCATTCCTTGCGAAGCCCAGACCTTTTGAAAGTATGTTCTTGCCTTCCGGATTGAAGAAGGCACCTGCCACATTCCAAAGAGAAATAATTCGAATACTGAGACCAGTTTTGGGTATCGAATTGGTTATCAATAGTGAGATACATATTGATAAGGACGAAGGAATGGTAGTAGTTGCATATATCGATGATATTATAATTGCAACAAAGGGTTTTGTCGAAAAACAGAGAAGACAAGTGGGCAAGGTCTATGACTTGCTAATGGAAAATTAAATGCGTGTCAAAATTGATAAGTGTGTTTTCGAACAGAGGGAGGCATCATTCTTGGGATTGATTTTCAGGGGACATTCAATTTGAATGGATTCAGCAAATGCACAGGATATAGTTGATTGGCCTAGACCTACAAATCAGAAAGAAGTGCAACAAATATTAGGATTATGGAACTGCTATAGAGGGTTTATTCCTAATTATGCCCAAATAGTTGCACCAATTACCGATCACTTGAATCGAAGCGGCAAAGTCTTTAAATGTGGAGAACTTCAGCAGGCGGCATTATTTTTGATAACATCTTATTGACCTCTGGAAACACGCCAATCGTTGGGTATCTTGACCAGGAATGACCCGCACTAATACAGATGGATGCTTCAGATTATGCATTGGGGGCAATGGTATCCAGGAATTATGAAGATGGCAAAATGCATCCATCTGCTTTCCTTTCGAGGAAGCTGTCTCCAGCTGGAATTAATTACGATGTAATCGATAAGGAAATGCTCGCAATAGTATATGCACTTCAAAAGTGGAGGCATTATGTGTTAGTGACTTAACATAAAACAACAATATTCTCGGAACATCAAAACCTCGAATACTTTAACAAGAAAGTAAAACTTAACAGAACACAAGCCAGGCGGGCAGAAACTTTGCAGGGATATAATTTTGTCATTATCTATCGAATGGGATCTCTTACTCAACATGCGAAGATAATATCTAGGTGTCTGGCGTTCACCTTTAAAGAGGGAGGTACAACAGCGATAATGGAAAAACAAATGCCAGGTCCAGATCAATGGTAAGAAATTGCGGCAATGGAAATATATGACGATACCATGGAATACATTGATATAGCAGCATTGGATATAGCACTGTTGAGCTCGGAGCAAAAGGAAGCAATAATACAAGATGCCAAGATCGACGAGGAATATATTCAGCTATGCAAGACACTAACCAAAGGAGAAAATATTGATAGTAGTTATGCTATCCAAGAACATGTCCTGGTAGGGAAAGGAAGGATAGATGTACCAAAGGCCATGTGGAAAAAGGTTTTGAAGTCAGAACATGATTTGAAGGTTGCAGGATGCTCCGGCAGAGAACTGACAATAAAACAAATCAGTCGAAATTGCTTTTGGCCAAAGTGGGAAGATGATGTTCAACAATATTGCAACGAGTGCGATAATTCCCAAAGCCCGAAAGCACCTAGACATGCGAAGTACAGGCTATTACACCATTTGGAATCACCATGCAAACCTTGGAAACACATCTCAACGGACTTTATTACCGACCTATCAGAGTCGTCAGGATTTACGAAGATATTAGTAGTTGTAGACAGGTTCACACAGATGGCACATTCTATACCTATATTAAAAAAAGATTCACCATCGGTAGCCTGGTGTTACTGGGGTACAACACCTATCCAATGATACTTCTCGAAGCAATATGGGCGCGTACAGCCGTAGACCCTATTGCCTATTTTCCATGTATTCTGCTATAGTCGGTTTTACAATCGACTTCAAATATTGCCTCTGTTTCTTTGTCAAGGGTTTCGCTCGGATTTTCCCCGATCTCGTTTTGGACAATGGGTCAGCTTGCTTCTGACTATCTATCTTCGTTCTATCTTTCCGGGACTTCTTAATAAACCGCTTAGTACTTTGTACAACTCTAACCTGTCATTCGTTTCCGGAACTATCAAGATCCAAATCACTGACATCGATATTTGTATCTTGAACTTGATGTACTCTATCCGGATGTATATTTCTCTTATCGTTAATGACTCTAGACTCTTCTTGAATATCTCGAGGTACTGATGATATTCCTCCAGCTTGACGACTTATAGCAATAGAAGAAGACTGTCTCCTTTCTTGCATCGAAGTTGCTGAGCCTGCCGACAACTCCCTGTCCTTCACTAGCAATAATTTTGATTGTTTCCGTAAATTATCCATATGAACAACTAATCCTTGTTCCAGTCCAGTGACAGACGCTAGCCACCAAACACAATGCGCCACAAAAGATCTGCTGGGTCCGTCTGGTGTATGCTATAACTTTCTCGAGGGCGTATACATTAACGTCGTTATCGTTCTCGAAGGTAATTGGCATTTCATCGAATAAAATCCAGCAAGGTGCGGGGCTGCCGCTACACAAACCTAATAGATTCTAGATATAGATGTAATAAGTATAGGTATCATTAAAACGCAATAATAAATAAGGATTCTTCTCCGCTGGTAGGTATCCGTCTTTCATATTCTCAACTTGGTTGTCCCTTTTCATCGTCGAACAATGTGATCTCTTTATAGTCTCTCGGAATAGATAGTCCGGGCTTAGCATCGCTCGGAATGATCCCCTATCATTTCAGTACGGGCTTAGCATCGCTTTCGATGATCCCCTGATTCCGAACTATAGATTAATCCCTCACACCATATGTTTTCCGAAATCTCTTTGTAGTCCTGAATCGCCTCATCCAGACTATAATTAAATTCTTCAATGATGGCCACTTATCTGAGGGACTTATTGGCAATGCCCGGTAGATATCCTTGCTACTTATTTCCGTGCGCCTATTGGAAGTGCTCGATGATAGCTACTTATCTGAGGGACTTCTTGGCAATGCCTGGTAGATGTCCTTGCATCTGATTTTCGTGCGCCTTTCGGAAATGCTCGCGTGCCCCCGATGACACGTATCATTGTCGACTCATAATCAGACCACCCTTTATCTCGCTATCTTTGAGTTTGTTCGGTAGTTAACTCTTCAGGCTTATAGAATACTAGTTCATGCTGAGAGAACGTAGATCATGACTCATATTACATGTTGCGATCCAGACTCATGCAAATCAATGCAAGGTGCTCGCTTCGGGCCTAAGCCAATGTCAATAATCCCTGAGACATGTCATGCTTAGGTAGAGACAATTCTCCTGATACCGGGGTGTGCCTTGCCATTATTCCACTCATTACGAGATGTTGGTTCGGAGCCCTCATTTCCGCAATAGACTATCGTCTGCCATGCACGTATGCTTGTGCAAGTCACGCATAGTATCCAGAAGTGAAAGACGCCACTTGCTTCTCGTAACGGTTATTGAACTCCCGCTAAACAGCATAACCCTGGCCCATAACTTGGAGGACTGAGCATGGTATGTACTTTCCGTCCTCTCACAAGTGCCATTTATTACTATTAAGGGAGAACCCCTAACACCTGGGAATAGTTGGAGAATTTATGCCACTATCACGGTTGTCCTGAGGACCTGGTTTCGGAAGGAGACTGAGCTTTTACCAGACAGTACTTTACAGATCTGTATCATTATCTAGGCATTGAACTGTCTATGAGCACTGCCTTCCACCATCAAACGGATGGCCATATGGAATGTATCAACCAAATAATTGAAGCCGATTCAAGAAACCATATCAATTACAAACAGAACGACTGGTCGGAGATGTTAGCAATGGCTGATTTCACATATACTGATTCAAAACCACTCGGCAACGAAGGTGTCACCATTCCATGCGATTTATGGATATGAACCAAGGAACAACTGGCCAACGAAGATTCAGTTCAGAAATCCAGCTTCAGTAATATATGGTTACAACAGAACAGGAGTACACGATAGACTATCCAAGCAACTAGAAGTAGTGCGGGAATCGGTGGCTAAATACTACAATCGAAAACGATGGTCTATCGAAGGGTTTCAGAAGGAAGAGCTAGTAATGCTCCACCGAAAAGATATCATAACGAAAAGACAAGGCTGAAAATTGTACAATACAATGTATGGACCATTCAGAATCTTATGAACCGGATATAACAACCGATATTGCAAACTTGAATTGCCTAAGACATAGGAGGTCCATCTGACATTCAATATCGCATTGTTAGAACAATACCGATGAGAGAACCCAGAGAGGGAGGTGCTCGAAATCGAAGCAGATGACGCTGGATGGAAACTGGAGAAAATAATAGCCACCGGGCCTTCCAATAACAATGCGACGAAACATGTCTTTCTGGATAAGTGGGAAGGATATTCGCATGGAGAAAATACATGGGAAACATCTGTGAACGTCAATGAAAATGCAAGAGAATTGTTGGAAGAATATTATGTGCAGAATGCAAGTATGGAAAAGGACAAGGGATTTGGAAAGGGAAACATAGGAAAGAAAGATGCGGGAAGCGCAGAAAAAAGGAAGTCGCAAAAGCGCAAAAAGTCACAAGTTTTTACTCTGTTATTTGATTAATTTTCTTTTGCTATCTGAGTGGTACCTTTTGTTTTGTTTAACTTCTAAAGACGGAGCTACCGTTGGGTCACCGGTCCTAGAGAGGGAGGTAGTGTTAGGGGCTGTCCTTTAGCAGCGGTAATGATACATGATTGAAAGAGGCAGGTAAATGTGGCAAATCGATGACAATGTTTATATGCAAAACACCTACCTGTGATTATGTGAACATGGTTGTCAGTCAAGTGGACGTTAGCAGGTCTACCCTTGAGTGGCAGGTCGATCAATTAGTGATGATTCCGGTCTCACTAGCAGATTTAACTATAATGAAGGAATGATGTCGCTATAGGCGGGAAGTGAAATACCTTCAGCTGTGGGCATATTCATTGACCACCCCAACTATAGCGTATGAAGTGGGACGATACACAGTCAAGTTGCGGTTCCGCAGAACTGCGTGTGCAGCAGTCATCATTGCATCATGCGAGCAAGTGGGATATGCAAGATTACATGCTAATCAATGAAAACACCTTGCGGCACTCACTGGTCTAACGAAGGTCGTGACCTAAGCATCCAGTGTCGGAGGGATCGATGACATTGGCTGTAGACAAGAGGCCAGAAGCAAACCAGCATATTGGTTTAAGACCACACGCATGGCAACGTCATACTCGGAATGAATACCACGTTGACGTGTCAATATCAATGCTAGCAGAGTATTGGTTGGTCACTGATCAAATCTCTGACACAATGCTGAATAGCCAAATTAAAAGTTGAGGCAATTAATAGTGACCAGCTATTGAAACATATTGCAATGAGCACTGATAAGACTATGGTCATCAGCTGTTCGAGCTACTGAACAAATGGGAAGCAAGATGTTGGACATGAAGTTATGAGCTGTCATTGTTTGAGTTTGATATGATGATCATGAGGATTGCCCCATGTGGGAACGTAACGTCTGAAAACCAATGATGCATGAACACAATAACCAAGGGGAATTCATGGCATCATAACTGGAGCACTTCAGATGACTCCGGCAATACGCTATCAAGCAATCATGGCCTCATATCTGATATCCAAATGAAAGCTTGACCTGAGGAACCGATTAAAAATGCTCACATCATCCCCGACAATGAGAAGAACCAAGATCTAGCAGCAATCCACAGTCAGATATTACCAGCGAAGAACACCTTAAAATGTTATCAAGAATTCTCTCTACATATTATTGAGATAACTTCTCTAAATCACATCCGTGAATACGCCTTGAATGAGTTCGTGGAGACCAAAACATTCTCAGTACGCAAACCAGAGGGTCATCGCCACATCGGGTAATATCATTATATCCTACAACATGTAGGGTGTAACTCACAATTCGCGCAGACTCTCATACGGAGCCATTATCGAATGGGTTGGATACGAGGTGCTCCGGTACATCACTACTGGACTATTGCATTGTGAAGGGTGGCCCGACTCGCGACTCTGGACCGACGAGGCAGAGTGGTAAGCTTTCATCATTAGTAGGATAAGAGATTGAGTCTGGGTAGACGAGGAGAATTGGACACGTGGATAGGCGGCTGTATTTAGTCTAATGAATGTTGTATCGATGATTGGGACTGTGAATACCCCCGTAACAAAAATCATAACTACTACTTATTGTTCAATGATTTCAAATACTCATATATTCAGTTTGTATTCTCATCGATGTATCTATGTATCTATGTATCTATGTATCGATGTATTTATGTATCGATGTATCTATATAGCTACCCATCTACACACAGAATATCTGGACTGGCTGCAAGTGGTGCTGGAGAGAAATTTGAGATGTGCCGGAAAATCACCATGGAGTCAACTGAGTGATTAACTCCAAGGCTGGGATCAAGCAAGACTAGAGATGCAGTTGGAGGCGGTAATTGTGAGTGTTTGGAGATACACTTGGAGGGTGTGATTGAGTGAACTTAGAGATGCATTCCGGGATCGTGATTGAGATTGTTCGGAGATCGACCTGGAGGCCATGATTATGCTAACTGGGAGGCTGTGATCGAGTGGTTAAGGAGATGCGCATGGAGGCTGTGATCGAGCGAGTTTGGAGATACCCTGGGAGGCCATAATCGAATGCGATTGGATGAGTACTTGGAGGTGTTGAATGGACTCCACGCTGAGTACTGACACTGTATTCAGCAGTTAGTTAACTCCCAACCATGGGAATGTGAGAAGTTGAATCCACCTTTGGGCTGTCATGGAGAGAAGGCTGATGGTGGTTGACCGGGTGCCGAGGCACACCGGAAGCCGATGCTGCATTCAGGGGTCAACTTCTATTCCATGAGAATGAAGGGTACCAAAACAATGTTGGGTTGATGCTGTACTGAGTGTATGTTGTAGTTGGTGTATGCTGTACTGGGTGTATGCTGTACTTGGTGTATGCTGTACTTGGTGTATGCTGTACTTGGTGTATGCTGTACTTGGTGTATGCTGTACTTGGTGTATGCTGTACTTGGTGTATGCTGTACTTGGTGTATGCTGTACT
>Ga0307515_10010990_pt1 | contig 17255 bp, 11 predicted proteins | sample 17_EM_MG_FD_194513 | JGI IMG/M metagenome (GOLD analysis project Ga0307515, IMG submission 194513) | Populus trichocarpa ectomycorrhiza microbial communities from riparian zone in the Pacific Northwest, United States - 17_EM | ecosystem: Host-associated > Plants > Roots > Unclassified | place...
GCCCGAGCACAGAGCCAGAGCGAGATGCCAGAGCACAGAGCCAGAGCACAGAGCCAGAGCGAGATGCCAGAGCACGGAGCCAGAGCAGAAGCTAGCTTGGATATACTGATGGTGAGAGACAAGGATACTGGGTAGATACAAGGAAGGCACCAGACCGACGGCAGCAAGAGGACCGTCGCCAAAACCAGACAACTGTTCGAACGACCAGCTAGCGAACACCAGAGCCTCAATATAGGCCTGTCACTAAATCAAATCAAGGCCTCCTGGGGAGGCACCAACACTATAACCAGTCGCAGCTATCACGCTGTAGACGCCCTTCCGAAACGCCAGCCTACATTGGCACCAGCCTCATCGGCACCAGTTGCGACGACCGCAACGTCACCAAATCCGACGTCTTAACGTCACCAGAGTCACCAAGTGACTACCTCCACATCTACCTCGAGTACAGATCGAACGTCTACCTCGAGCACGGATTGATTGACTGCCTCGAATGCAGATCAAAATACTACACCTGGATTAAACGATTCAGTAGAGCCTCCTACAAAGGATGCTAAACATCTACCTCGACTATAGATCAAAAGGATCTACCGCGAGCACAGATTAATTGACTGCCTCGAATGCAGATCAAATCACTACACCTCTTTGAATACAGTCTCCTGAGAGGCTACGGAGGACACCTTTTCGAATATAGTCTCCTGAGAGGCTATGGAGGACATCTCTTTGAATACAGCTCTATGTCCAGGGATATAAAGCTGGGGAGTATAGTTTCTGCCTTCATTTTTCTTTCTACAGCTTTGACTACACCGTTAAATCTGGGGGGGTGTGTAACCGACTACCGGACCTTGCATATTACCCTGTTTCACCTGCGTTAGCACTACCCTCGTATGTCTCAGATACGTTTGAAATGAGTCATAGGCTTCGGAGTTCGGGGTTTACTTTCATGTATATATACCACTTGATTTCCATAGATTTACAATTAAGTCGCTCATTCAATTCTTCTATACTGCAAAGCTTATATATATATTATCTATATATACAATCTATGCTAATATATAGTGTGCTTAGTGTCTTAGGTTAACTCTTAGCTTATCTTTATCCTTAAGTTTAAACCTTTTCCGTATTAATCTAAGCGTTATAACTTTATTTACAGGTACTAAGATTTACCTCTTACTTCTTTAGTCCTCTAATTACTCCTCTAGATCCTTTAATGTTATAATTAAGGCTCCTTTAATATAAGTTATAGCCTTTTCTATAATTGGGTGGTCTTAGATAACTTTTTTTATCTAACTATATATAGAAATCTTCCTACTCGTTATTATGTCGTTGCTTATACCACTTTTAGTATAGTCCTTTAAGTATATACAGCGTATCTATAAGAAAGTATCTCCTTATTACTGTATTATAATAGCCTTTTATATACCGTTCTTTAAACCTAGTTAGGATCCCTAAATCCTCTTCTTCTTCTAGTTTAGTAAGCTACTTAGCTCTTAGTATGCCTATTCTAGGTCTATTAGTAATTATTTATATAGGTGCTCTGTCCCTTATACGTCCTAATATACTAGATCTTTTATCTAGTTTCTGTTCTTGCTATGAGGTAATTCTTACCCTAAATTCCTCTATAGTTTCTTTCTTTTCGCGTCTTATAAGTAGATCTTTAAAGTCTTCTTACTTCTTAATTTTATTAGTGGTTCTTATTTATTTATTAAATTTTTAGTCCTATAAGATCCTTAATCCTAAGCTTGCTTTTATCTTAAGCTTAGCTCTTACCTTAGTCTAACTAGGCTTAGGTGTTCTTATCTTATTTTAAAAGTCTTAAATCTTACTTATCTCTTTTTAAGAATCTTATACCTCTAGGAATCTCTATCCCGAGCTTATTTATATATCTTTAAACTAAGCTACTACCCTACTCCATTAGTTTTCGTCCGTTATAGGTCCTTAGGTATACCTTATCTTATTTTAAGAATCTTAAGCCTTTAGCCTTTTGCCTTTATTAAGTGGTAAGCTAGTACTAGCAGTCGTCTGCTTACTTAGTCCCTTTTAGATATTACTCCTTCCGTCTTATAAAGTAATGGATGCTGTATCTAACGGTGTTATAATATCTATTACTAAACCTTGCTCTATGGCGGTCTCAGTCTCTACTTCTATTATAACTTCTTTAAGATTTATACGCTTCTAGTAAGCTGCCTTTATTACCTTATTATCCGTAAAAGTTTCGCCTATATTAAACTTGTTATCTTTAATATCCGCTTTATATAATAGTTTATTAGTTCCTCTATATTCTATAGATTTTAGCTTTTATAGCTAATAGCTTACGCCGTACTTAGCGTCTTTATAAATTTAGTATATGTTATTATAATAAAACGTAAAACTTCTAATTAAATATTCTTTTATTCCTTATAATATACTATTATCCCTTTATATATATATGTCTTCTACTAGTCTAGTTCCCTTTATTATATAGTAACTTTAACCATCTTTATAATCCCTTATAAAGTAACCTTATTTTCTATAATTTATATAAGCTCTATTTCTAAACTATTAACTTTACTATAGAGTCCGCCTAAACATCTTCTGCTATTAAGATCCCTAGTTTAGCCTTTGCTTCTTAGTCCTATAATTACTAGATTCTTAACCTTTAGGTTTTTATAGTTTCTTACTTTATCTCTTATAGGTTTCTTTAGTACCGCTTAGGTTTATTAGCTCTACGCTATACTATAGTTTCTAACTTAGCTTTAGTTGTTATATACTTTACATCTTATATAACTATAGAACTCTATCCTAGCCTTTTTTAGCCTATTCTCTTTGGTAAATCTAATTATTAATCTTAATCGCTTAATTTATTAAATCCCTTAGAGTATCCACATCTTCTATTAGGATAATTACGTCCTAGACTTTAGCCTTAAGTCCCTATTTATACTATGCTATAAGCGCCTTATTATTCTACTTAACTTATATAGCTAATATCTGGAACTATATTATGTACTTAATTGCTAAGGTTTATTACGTAATATCTTAGAGTTTTCTTTCCGCTATGGTTACTACCTCTAAATCTCTAAATATTTATATAAGTCGCTCTATAAATCCTTTCTAACTTAAGAATATAAACCGCACCTTTTGGTTAGTAGTTGTTATTTCATTTACCTATATTTCTATAAGATAAGGCTTAAACTACTTAAGTGCCCTTTTTAATAGGAATAGTCCTGCATATGCTATTCGATCTATAGGTATTAGCAGTTTTACTCCTTCTTATATAACCTTAAAGTGCATTTATATAAAGAATCCTTTAAGTTTTAATCTCTCCCCTAAGAATCTCTTAATTAAAGGTAACTTAATCTTTGCTGCCCCTATCCCATTAATCCTTTATTTAAGTGTTACATTGTTCTCTATTAACTAGTTAACTATCTCTTATAATTGCCTAACCGTTATAGGTTGTTATAAGTTAGTATTTACTATATTAGTGTTACCTCCTAACCTTAAAGTAGTTGCCGCCGTTAATAGCGTTATAGTGGCTGCTTTTAGTAGCATATTATTTAACTTTCCGTATTTAATACCGTAACTAGGTAGTAATTATATAACGGAACCTTATAGCAAGTACTATAATAGGCTTGTTAATAGGCTAGGTATATAGGTAATATAAATTAAATTTAATAACGTAATAATAACTGGTAGAGTAGTTGCCTAATAGATTAACTCTAATTATATTTTAAGAATTACTATAAGGAAGAAACTATCTAGGTAGGGACCAAAGGTCCTTAAATATATAACCGTACTCCTATAAAATCCTTTTTATACGTAATATACGTGTTATATATAAGGTATATAAGTTCCTCTTATTCCTCTTGTTTAATACGTAGTATATTATATAACTCGCTTATTATTCCTCATCATATGGTTCTACGGGCTCCATCCTAGACCGTGCTTGTATTAACCAACTAGCTTCTTCTAACTCCTCTCTAAGTAGTCGTAATATCGTACTTAAAGCGTCCGTAACATTAGGTAGATCTAAACAACTAAGTTAAAATAGGTAATAAGATATTTAATAAGATATTTAGTTATAAGTTGAGAGATAACTAAGACATAGTTTGTATAGACGATCTAGGTTATTAGATAGTAGTACAATAGTAGTAAGGAACTCCGATTTAGGTCAACAAGTATTCTCTTCCCTTAATGTCTGATTCCTGTTAAAACATATTAGTGGTATCTTTACGCAACGGTATACCTACTTTCTTCTATTCTCGATATGTCCCCAAAGAAGGGGTAATGCTATAGACGTAGTGTTACTGTATTTAAATTTTTTAGTAATGATTTACAAATAAGCCTTGCCAATGAAACTATAGAGTAGTATGCAGTGATGGCAATAATTAGTTAGTTAGTTACGATTATGTTGCATTATATAGGAATATAACAAACCTGATTATAATCGCACCTGTTGATTATGTTACGTAGATATAACTATGTAATTAACTGCGGAAATAGCGGAAATAAAAAGAGGGAGAGGTAGAGCTTTAGGGGGGAGCTCTGGGTAAGCTCTAGGGCAAGTGTGTTATCTACACGTGGAGGACCATGCCTAAAAGACGTAATCAATATAACTATATAACCAAATCAGGATCACTTTCTTTGATTATATGATGATCGGAATCATGGGGCTGATTATGGTTATATAGTTATTGCCATCACTGTAGTATGGAAGAAAATCGTACGAGCGGTCGTCGTCTCCGCATGCTGAGTCGTCGCCATCTTCAGCCGTATCCTGCGTAAAGCAATGCCGTCATCATTTTCTGTCGGATAATGTGCAGCATAATACTTACGACCACAATTGGGTTCACTTGATCAGCCGCCATAGCTTGGGGACCGAAAAGTTTCAGGGAAAAAAGCGCGGCAGAGGAATACAAGAAATGTTGTAGTGTTGTTTTCATGGACATGGTTGCCCGTGGCACGTAGATATGCGTGATTAGCAATCTAACCAACCAAAGAACTACTCGTATGCACTGGAGCACAAAATAGGTATCGAAGCGACAGGTAATCCTGCCAAACCCGATGGACGGGCACATTCAAGGTTAATTAGATCGGCGCATCTGTAGTCCCAGCTGTCATTTTGTGAGCAGCCTTTCGGGCCGTCGCGGCGCGTTTCCGCTCGAGCTTGATTAGGCTCATCCGCTTCAAAACGGTTTTCCTGCCCATTATTGTCCAAACACCCCCACCGTCCCTTACCTTCGGTAATTCTGGGTAATAAGTGACCACCGTTTTGTCCACCTGAGCAGTATATCCCGCACGAATGGCTTCCCAGCTTCCGACCCGCGTTTACTGTGGCGTGATTGTACCAGACACGCCTATCGTATCCAAAGCGCTTGAATTCGCGCGCATCCATTCCACCGATTATGCCTATAATCACATCCAACGCTCCTGGCTTTTTGGTTTCATTATCGCGGGCAAGATCCCCGAGCTTAAAGACCGCGACCAAGAGGTTCATGCAGTTGCTGCAATCTTGCATGATGTTGGATGGGATCCTACTGGCGAGTTAATCTCGGCCGACAAGCGTTTCGAGGTCGACGGTGCTGATGCCGCTCGCGATTTTCTTAAGAAAGAGGCCCCAGATTGGGATAAGCACAAGGTCCAGTTGGTCTGGGATGCTATTGCTCTGCATACAATTGGGAGCATTGTCTTCTACAAGGAACCCGAGGTACAGGCTTGCTCATATGGCATATGGGCCGACTTTCAGGGCCCCGATCGTGTTCCCAATGGACTACTCACCTGGGATGAGTATAATGCGGTCGTTCAAGAACTGCCTAGATTAGGGTTGATGAAGGGTCTCAAAGAAGTTATGTGCCATTTGTGCCGAACGAAGCCACAGACGACCTACGATAACACAGTGGGTGAATGGGGGGACAAGTATGTCGAAGGTTATAGCAGAAAGGGCAAGCTGACACAGGATCTTTTGGATACCTGTAACTTAGATTAAAGGTACCATAAGGTTTTGTCTTTAACAGTGTCGCTTTAATAAATAGTCATTGCAATTCTGGGATATTGTTGGGGAGGGCAGGAAAGCACGAACCGCTTTGTCGCTTCCCCTCTATACGACGACGTCCTCCTCTACTCGTGTGGCTAATGCGAGCCAGCTTCCAATTATGAGTTCAGGTGTCTTGGCATGAACAAGACAGGTTTAAAGCTACAACTTTTGTTCCAAACCCGTTCGAAATGCTTATCTAAAAGTCGCATATCTTAGCGACGATCACAAACCGCTTATCTCAGTAAGCGACTCAGACGGCGGGGGCAGAGCTTAAGGCGCACTCACTAATACTAAAGTGTCACTAGTCTCTACCTAAGAAAACACCACTTTCTTTTAACCAATCAGCTACTACTAGCCTTAAGTCTGCCCTGCCGTCTAAGCCTTTAGTGCGAGTTTTAGTAAGGCTTAACTTAGATTTTGGTAATTTTATACAAGAGACAATCTCTTCTATATATTTAACTCCCTAATAATATTTATTTAACCTAATAAGCTCACTAGTTAAGTTAGACTAATCTCTTCTATAATCGATTACTTTTTACAATAGGAATATATTAGTGGGGGGTACTTAGGCAGTCTCTTTAAGCTCGGCGACGGCACGTAATAGGTTACGTACACTACACGGGCCATATTATAGATATCTTCTCGGGTGATCAAGCCCCTTACATTCTTCCTTATAGAGCCTCTTATTTATATATTATATACTAGCCTAGTTATTATCCTAATAGAATACTACTTCCTTATGAGTTACGCGTTTCTAGTATTTAGGTAAATACCGATGTGTCCTTATCTTCCTTAGCTCTACTTAAGCCCTCTCTAGAGCTCTAATATACTGCGAAGTCTTATAATCGTCTCCATAAACGGGTAGCAGCAAAGATAGCCCTTAAGACTCTGACTATAGTCTATTAATTATACATCATTAATCATACTTTCTATTTAATCATGAAAGATCCAGCACTAAATTCCGAGTGCTTAAGCCAGGCAAATCCAAGGTAAAAAGAAAGGGAAAAGCACCACCCCCAAAGACTTCTTCCAAGTCGGCGCTTCTGCCCATCCTAACGGACAAGATTTTTTCCACTTGAAACCGTAGTCGATGCTATTGAAATCCAGGTCGGTCCCATGGAGCTGCGCCTTGCAGCCCCTGAGAAGTGTCTGGAAGCCGTGGAGGTTGGCGGCCTTGACGAATGCCGCGGTGTCGTTGCAATCGGGACCTGTGGTGGTGTCAGTTCATTTCTTGGAGCATGAAATGGTTTAGTGGAAGAGAAGGGTGGGTTACCGCAGCAACAGGGCAGCATTCCATAGCGTGAGGTTTTATTACCAAATTGGGTGTTCCACTGATGAGTTCCGATGTCGCAAACCGGCAGCGTCCAAGTACCTGCGTGAATAGTTAGAATAGCTTCAAAGGGTGTGGATGGAACATTCTGACCGATCCAACCAGCGCCGTCTGCGAATGGGGTCAGCGTTCCGTTTGAAACTGATAATTGAATTTGCTTGAATGCCATGTCTCGCGTATAGTTGAATCCCCCAATTTTCCAAGCGCGTGCAGATGCCTTTGTAATGTCCTAAACTGTGTTAGAGGGTTCTAGCTGATTGTGAATTAACTCGCTCACCGAACCCGATATGTTATAGTCTGAAGCGTTGAGTTGGTCGAGCCCCCAGGGCTTGTCGAGATGACCCTTGAGTACACTGTCCTCGTGATATCTACATTGTATGAGCTGTGAAAGTCATCGTCTTGCTTGATAGATATACATACAAGTACGTGTAGTAGACGCCACCATCCCCCTCGGAATAATAACGCGTCTGCGAGGGACCCGAGGTGTCGCTGGTGTTGTCGGTCTTCGAGAATAGAGTAAAAATCTTGCGAGTCCTACGAATGTAAACATGAGAAGAGGATATGAGTGAATGAGGTCCTCACTTCCATTGAGCATTGATAGTTCTAGAGAGCAACTGTTTCTTGTAAAAATCTTCAATCTCTGAGTTGCTTGGAATGTTCGTATTTTCAACATAACTGCCACCCGCTAGGTAATTCCTTGATATCACAAGTTAGGAGGTACGGTTGAAATACATGGAAGATTAGAGCCTACAAGATGGTATTATTCTGGCTGTCTTCCTTTCCGGAGAAAGTATCATTCGACCAGCTTTCCAGAGTTGCTCGGCTTGTCTGTCCAAATGCAGCAGCATATGACCGCATATCTACTAGAGATTGGGTATCACCCATGGAAGGGCTGAGACGTGGTTAGTAAAATCCGAACAGACTGAATAGATCCGCGTACTCTGGAGTCAGCGAATACGCTATTTGTTGAATGCCTGCAGCTGTAAAAGCCGTCAATCCAATCGCTGTTACTTCGAGAAGCCCTGGGACAATGGCTAAAAGCATCGTTAATGCTGCCACGATCCAGAAGGCCGCATCACCAAAAGCAAATTGAGGATTGTTCCATGGGAAGAAGGTTAGGGCAATCTTCCCAGATAGGTCGCTATAGTCTTGTTGGCCGTTTGATATTCCAGTCTTTAAAATATTAGATGACTTTTTGAGACTTTATCAATCCCCACGTACGTATATTGAGTTGAAGAGTGTATTCAAGTTGATGGTAGAAGTTAATGCTTGAAACGCCCATGCAGGATCACCAACATCTTGATAACCTGTTTGTTGTTAGATGTCGACAATACGTGCACCGCGTTGAAAAATAATAGCTCACTGGAGCAGCCGGGCATGCCGCAGCTGCTAGAGTCTCCGATCCCACACTCAAAGGAGTTTACATGGTTTCCGAAAGATCTACCAAGCTCGTTCGCAAAAGAGGTATGTGGCGACAAGACGATGTTCTTCCACCAATTGCTCAGTTCTTGGTCAGTGTTTGCCGCCATGTATGCGGAAACGGTAGGCTGCCAGCTAGGGTCAGAACCGCAATTTCCACGAGGAACAAGCGCCATTTTCTCTGATTAGGATTTGGCAGACGGAAGTGCTTAAGGATAGCGTCCGCAGGGCGAGACAAGATAATTTATTTGTTTCGGATGTGGGATGTACAGATTGATAATCTGCTCAGCCAGAGATGGCATAGCCACCATACGCTGCTATCCGCAGTTTTGCGTCGTCAGGCTGGGGCGATGAACAAGGCTGTATTACTAACTTCGGAAAGGTTAGATGCATATGCGGAGGAAGTATCTTCCAATTTTTGAACTACTCGGTCGTGAAATAACTTCGACTAATTAGATTTGACAAAGATATTTCAGCGTTTGGATGGGTAGTCTCACAGCTAAAAGAAGGCCAGACTTTTCGGAGTTGAAGCTCCTCAAAAGATTTGCCAAGTTGTTTGGAGGCAAAGCTTGTGCGCCACACACCTGTAAAGGGCTAAAACGGATCAGAAGTTCAGCCTCGTAGCTCGCGGCAATGACCCAGTGGCCGAGAGGGCAGGTTCGGTCGGGCAGTGCCCAGACCCTACCAATCTTAACAAGATGCCTTAATATTTTTAATGCAGATGACATGAGAGGGATCTAATCAGATGCAGTTCCTTCCGCCTGGATGCCTGACGAGGAATATGTACAGGAAACCTATAGGGAAGAATTTCAAGGCTTTAGGGGTCTGGAACTTGGAGTAAAGCCGAACCACAATTTAGTAACGGGGCCAGAAGCGTAGTGAGCTTAATGGAGATGATAGGATGTGTTAACTTGACAATACATGCTAGTTCACCCTACCATCTCCCGGATGCGTACATATCGAAAAGGTGAGAACTTCCCTTGAGGTATAATCCGTTCAGTCATTGCCATGCCATGCGCATTTTGAACGAGCATTCAGAAAGCTTCAGAAGGAGACGGGGGAACGTGGGACTGTCATTTGCGCATAGGTTCGGTTGGCTGGCTGTTTTCGAGTCACCTAAGTTACTCATGAATGTATTGCACGAGTGACTAGCAAACGAACCAAAAATCTCAGCCCTAATCTCAATCACAGGAAATCATCTATGGTAAAGACGCATTGAGAACGAATCAAGCGAAGAGAGTATGGCGTTGCTGTTGGATGAAATTGCTTGTGCTGGTGTGCTTGCGCCGGTGAACTTCTACTATCCCTTAACCCGTTGATTTGGGTCCTACGGTTATCGATAAGGGACCAGCCAATCGGAGAACCCGGTTTAATGCAGGTGCCCAGTCAAATCCAGTAGCGAATTCTCTAAGGACCCCAACGGGTTAAGGGATAGCCTCGGATTACGGGGCGTGCGGGGTTCCTCCAACCACACTGCGCACAAACCCCAGAGCTTTTCATGGACTCTAAATCCACTAATGTCGAACCCTGTCCATCCAAGGCGGTAGCTGCGGTTGTCGCAACGATCCTGCCATGGAGATTTTCAGGGCGGCAGGTCATGGCATGACCCCATTCGCTTCTGTGCAGTAATGCTGATGAGCGCTGGCCATACAAATGACGTGCCCGCCTCCTTTCTGGACTGGTTCCTTGGACCTAGTGTGCAGCCGCATCGTTACGTTGTGGCTGAGTAAAGAACGCCTTGCGGCGGCATCCTCCACATCCTGCAGCCTGGAACTGCGATAAGAACGAGATGTCTTCTCCAGCCTAAGGCTGCTCAATGGCAGCCTTTGGTAAGTCTCAAACCAGCTGCAAGTCTATGGTTCGGGGCAGCAAATTCGAACTATGGTATGTGGCTTTCGGTCGTTGGCGCTTGCTGCCATGGTCGACATCAAGCCCTTTTTTTTGTTGGCGAATGGTGACAGGACCGCTTCGTGAACCTATCGCTAACATTCTTTGCTTCGTAGGATACCCTTGCGTCTTCCTTGCCTCCACGAACAGAGAGCTCAGGGCAGACTCTGGTGGATGACGACGTCCTGAGAAAACCTTCAGTTCTCTCTCCACCTTTACCTCTACACGAACAGAGCCAAGCTCTACCGTTTACGCTCACTCTACAAGAAGAAAAGAGTAACCCAGGTCAATTCCAGCTTGTTGTAAACATAAATGCGAACAATGGGGGTAATAACTCGAGTGGAGGCAATACTGGGCCGTCCAAGAAGCTGTATACGAGCCTTCAGGCTCTCCCCGGCTTAGGCTACGACGTTTCGTCGCTTTATCGCACGCGGGAGTCCAGCCCTCCGACAAGTCCACAACAAGAGCGCCATGGATGGTCAGACCTGGATGCAATACCTCCAGACTTCCTAAAGAAAGTGGTGCCGGATTGGGGAGTGTCGCTCGAAAAGACTAACTCCGTCATGTCCACTCAATCCAATAGGCTCTCGGACATTAAAGCGAGGATCAAAAAGAGCGGGAAAGGATTCGTTGTGAGGCTGCTCAAAGGTGCAAATCCAGAGACAAATGAGGTTGCAGAAGTCCACCTAGCCCATCACTCTTCGGAGAACCCTCCAGCATACCATGAGCTTGATTCTACACCTCGAGCGGAGCTTGACGCGGTTGAGGCAAGCTGTATGACCCCTCAAATCCATATCACCCAAGACGGAAATTTTAATGGTCCTCCGGGAGCTGGTTCAATTTTTGAAATAGGTTCATCCGGAGAAACCGGCATACAGAGACCCCAGCCAGCGCCGCCACCAGTTCCATCTCAAGCACCAACGCCGACTCCAACGCTGGCACCACATTCTGCAGTTTCTAGATGGCTAGTACGGTCGTCCCGGGATACGGAGTTGAGTCATCGAGTCGGCGATGAGTGGCTCAGCGACGCAGAGACTTTAACTCAAGATGTTCAACCATTTGGGGATCCTTGGGAAGATGCTGAAGATGACCAAACCGATGCAGAACCTTTTTCAACGGTCAGCTCTAACATTCCAACCCGGAGAGCTTCAGTGACAAGTGTAATACCTACCCCGACAAGGGGCTTGTCTGTTGTAGGCCCTGTTCGGCGTGTGCCTCGAAGTGAATATGCCGGTGCTGGAGGTTCTAACACGAAGGTCTCTTGCCAGGCTCTTAACCGGTCGCATGCTAAGAAATCTGTCAAGCGTAAATCTCCTCGAAATCTGAGTTTTACTTCCAGCACCGATGTTGCTTTGAAAAATGGGGAAGGCTCCTCAATTAATGCTCAGCCAAATACCGCAAGCGAACAATCTCATCCGCATAAGCCTTGTGATGAGCCGATCTCAAAGGATTCAAATACGTGGCACCATCAGGTACGAAACACGCATGGGGACGAAAGAGCTGGTGTCGCAAGACATTCGCCCCTGGAAACCGTTGTGCAATCTCGCACGGGCAAGAAACGGTTAAAATTACGAACTAAGGATGTTCCGCGAAGCCATTCGGGACCAACATCACCATTGGCGCGGCAGAGCAGAGGATCGCCATCTGCTGTTCCCAAAGAAGACTTTTCACCACTCCGGGAGAGCTCGCGTGAGAATTCCAACAAAACTCTCCAACTCCGGCCTGAGGTCGACGAGGCGCAGAAACTTCGCTCCGCACTTGAAAAGGTCCTACATCCGGATGATCTTAATGTCTCACCTAACAACGATGTCTCCGTCGATGATGATGCAGTGGGAGATGTTCCTCTCCCTCCTTGGTTTGAGATTGGACAGACCTACAATCGTTCGAAGCGTCCATTAGCGTCTTTCGTATGGCTCGCCTGTTCGGCCATATGCACCAAGCTGTCCGAAGGGCTTGCTCTTTTACAGGTAAAATATGGTAGTGAACCTCCCGTTCCATCAGATCATGTTCGAGTTAGATGGACCTGTGTATGTTTCCGGTGATGATGGGTAAATTCAAAGAAGTTGAGCTAACTCGATCTTTTAGTCTTGTGGAGAACAGCTATATGACGACTTCGTAGAAAGACGTCCAGGAGCTGCTCGACTGCTCGAAGCCTATCTTAGCCGTCCCCAAGTACATACCCCCAGCAGCCCTAGCAGAAGCAGCCCTAGCTCCACGCTCTCTAGTGTATTCAGTTCCTCCAGCACAGCGTCGACATTAGCGACGCCTCAATCTACTTTTAATCCAGGCAGTTCCTCGTCTTGGGGCCAAGGCGATTCATCGAAATACAGCCCGACACGTTTACGAAATAAAAACCCTTTTAGTGTTCGTATTGACTCCTATCCGGAGCCTCAATGGCTGCTCACTTGCGCAAATGAAGGCAGGTACACACCCAAGATTGTTCATCTTGATGTCAATATGGCAAGAATTAGATCCGATAAAGACTTAGCAATGGTACTGAGAGAACACTACAATCAGGTAAATAGGCGATGGTTCAGAATCCTTAAACTTCGGGGACTTACGACCATCGACTTCGTTCAGGTAAGAAATGAGGATCATAATACCTGCCTTTCTTATTTCATAATCTGTCTATCGCTAGTCCGATTCGGCGAGGGCCTGTCAAGTCGTGAGCCCTGGAACCACTTGTCTTTGATACTGCAAATAATCGCTGTGTCAGCTTCAGTACGAGTAATAGCTAATAATCCATCTATAGTTCGAGGTTCACCGCAACCGGTTTGCGGACATTCGGAAGTGCCCGGATATGCCTTTACCAAAATCCGGCTACGACTTCGAACCGGTGGATTTAGTTCCGCCTGTAGGGAGTCAGTACCTTCTCCATCTCTTCAAACACCCTGAAGATTATGACGGTGAACTTGTCACTTATTTACGCGCACCTAAGCGTCGCTCTCGGCTTGAGTTTGGTGTTGGGTGGGGCATCAACCTGGTTGAAGGCTTCCTTGCCGATCGCGTCTGGACGCTTGTAATCGGCTTTTTTGTTCTAGGGAGTATCATATTTGCTGCCGTGTGGGCTTGCAAGAGAAATGGTGATGTCCAGGGGGCTTTCGCGGTTTCCGGATGGATAATCACCCTGGCCGCACTGGCGGTGGGCTGGGCACAAGCTTGCTTGGAATGAACAATCCGATTGACTCTTAGTAAAAAGGTATCCCGAGCAAATCATGCTCCGCCACTTACCCACGCCCTCCATGCGCTTGAGAACTCGGAGCATTATGGTCCTTTAGCGGTGTCTTCGGAGTGGCACAGTGATCGGCCCGGCACCACTCCAGTCCCAGTAATATATAAAGGTATAGTAATCTCAGCAATTGGACCGACTTATTGGTCAGATTTAAGGACGTGTGAAAGATACATATCGAATCAGTTACCACAATCACAGTTGCTTTCACGTCCAAAACATATGAGCAAGACTGGGATTATGCGTAAAGGGAACTCTGGCACACTCGCGCTCGAAGCAGGTCTTCCAGAGCGATAGAGATCTGCTGAAATGCCTCAAGACATACCAGGGGACTGGCCGAAAGAGCCGGCTTTTTGACCATGAGAATACGCCACGCCTCTGATGGAACAAAGGATATCTAATCCCTAAGGAACCTCGGGGAGCCTGGCAATATGCCCCAGGGAATAAACAAAGTGGCAGTTTCTGTATTTAGATATCTCTTATAATGGAGGATTTGTATCAGTGGGGTTATCTCTCCATTGCGCTGCTTGTCGAACATAATACGTCGCACGCTAGCAAAGAGTAAAGGTTACCAAATCAGAACTAAGATGAATTTCTATATGCAATCGTTCTTGAGAAGGCTTCATTATCCAAGACTTTATCCATTATAAGACATTCAAGCGAGCCAACGAGACATTTATTTATTCCACTCGCCCTCCTTACACCCAACCTACCCAAGCACACGATTGTAGTCGAATCCTTAGCAAATGAAGTACCAATTGGCGCTTGGCCGATATCAAGGGGCCAGACCTGTGCTCCTCCAACCGCGATAACGACAACCTTTTTAGCAGCATTTTTAAAGTGCGAGTGCTGCCGGACAGACTCGCCTCCCATCAAACCGACCCAAGGATCACGAACGATAAGCTCATCTAAGTTGCAGTCATTCCCTAAGGATATCAGCAGAGTACCCCATCCGCCACTAGCGAGGGTAAGTTCCATCAAAGTCAAACTTGTCAGTGTAGAGGATTGCCGGCGGATAAATTCCATCAAGTCTTGTTCTCCTGCGCGAAATTGGCGCAACACCAAGTGAGTGAGGCTCGGAAAACCGATTGATTTGAGACCGTTAAACCACTCTGGGTCTGCAGTATGACGAACATTGCCGAAGAGTCCGAGGCGAGGAGACGCCGGGTGTTCCAGCAAAGCTGGAAAACTAAGATCAAGCCTTTGAAGATTATGCGCGTGCTTGAAGAAGTCCGGTATCCAGTCTTCCCAGCCGTCAGGTCTTGTACTCGTAGATGCGGTACCTCTGGCTTTGTAAATCCAAGTAGGCTCGCTTAGGGATAGTGCGATGTGCTCTAGACTCGGAAAAGCAGCTTGAAGCAACTCATGGGGTATGTCTAGAGCTTGCGCATCGATTTTGCCACCTTCGGAGCGTAGTTCTTTAAGTAAGATTTTAGAATCGACAACAGCAGATATCACACCGGCTACTGCTCCTTGGTGGGCATACAGGCTGTACATGTCTTTTACCTTCTTTTGTGCTTCGTCAAGGATCTTTTGCTCGGCACAGCCAGGCCAGCGAGGACGGGGGATGGCCTTGGACAAGATGGGATGTAACCGACTACCGGTACCATGTCAAAACGTCATTTGTATCATCAGCGTCCCACCTTGTTTCATCTGCCTGGACCCCTCACTTCCTGTTGCCTAATACCTTCCTCGTGTATATATATAGAGACTCTAGAGCTACATTTACAATCAAGTCGTTCACTCAATTCTCCCACACTGCAAAGCTTACATGGGATCATCCGTTGAAGGTGGCGAGTAGATTGAGATTTTCTGCAAATGCTGGAATTTCGCAAAGGTACGGGAGAGCAACAGCGTCATCTCCCCAGAGTAATCCATCCTCTCCTGCTCATCACATAGCTTCTGGTAAGCGCGGTATCCACGCCTCCTTCGCGCTACAGTCCGCGGCGTTCGACCTTCTTGAACCCACTCTTTAATATCGTCGTATGCTTCCGAGTGAAAACGCTCCGTGCCGATGGTAATGCTGGTGACCCATTCGAGAGCCTCTCTATGCTCGCTTATCTCTCCCAGAGCCTCAAGACTGCACCTTACGAGCCTGTATGGCCCTATGCTAATGGATCTGCCCCAAGCGCGCCAAGCGGCGCCTCTCCAAGATTGGCAGACCAGACGGAAGCTGTAGAGATCGTCGCGCGAAGCTTTGGTTAGTCTTGTCCTCCGGCCATCTTCGAAGTCTTGGAGTTCCTCGACGATCATTTGTAGCACCTCGACGGAAAGGGTATCCATACCGGGGGATTTAGCCAATGACAGTGACTGTGATAGCGGAGGATGGGTTCATGGAATGGCGGTGGGACGTTCGGGTAATCTGGAAAGATACACTGCCATCTGCGAAAACGAGAAGTATGTCATCTTTTGAGAAGGATCTAAGCCTTGAGGCATGCCGTATTTTGTGTGTGAAAGTATTTGTAGGCAGCTATGTCCGGAGGCCGCCAAAGAGTGGTCATGTGGTGCACGAGGCAACAAGGGATCCGTGCACCGAGGCTTGAGCACGTTCTCCGGCTCTGAATAATTTCGTTGTTGTATATGCTTCAGCTTCATTACCTTCACGCGAAGTTATTAGAGATTAACTCAAGTCACCGATAAAACGACGACTTAAAGATAAATTTATATTTACTTTGAGGCTACGTTGCTCCCGAAATGGATAGCTGCTCAGTGCCAACCACTCCCGTCAAGACATTGCCAATTCCACTAACTTGTCCATTCCCACCCGGCTAGATGACATTAGAGAAAGTATGTGCCATGACCTGAATGCCACTAGAAATCCCTTCCTACCAAATTCGCAATGACCGCCTTAAGGGGCATTATTCACTGTCTGCAGCGCACTTATTTGATCCGTAGACAAGCCCGCTCTAGTGGCTGGGTTTTCATATGCTGCAATTGCACTTGGTATTGTAGGTTGCAGAAGTGCGAGCTCCGATTGTGTGCTTTGGAAGTTGGATGGTAGTACTTAAAATGATGGCGTTGGCGTCCTGAAAAGTGACTTGCGGAACCAGCCCTCCGCAGTTGAAGGACCCCCGTGCCTTTGAAGTTCGTCATCTGTGCAGGAATAAAGAAGCCGCTGAGCAACAAGGAGCCTCCAGAAACGCCAGTGAAGATAGCCTGCGAACTATTGAAAGCAACTACGTTGGGCAATTCGTTGAGGGAGCAAGCAATGTTTAAGGGAACGTTCGGTTGCAAGTTCAGATCAGAATGAGGGCTTCAGAATCGAGTTGATCTGGAGCCCGGATCTGATTCTGAGGCGACTGTTCGGTTGAATTCCAGTTCAACTTGACTTCAGCCACAAGTTTTTGATGTTCCTTTGACCGCCCAAAAAACACGCTAAAACT
>Ga0307515_10010991_pt1 | contig 17252 bp, 6 predicted proteins | sample 17_EM_MG_FD_194513 | JGI IMG/M metagenome (GOLD analysis project Ga0307515, IMG submission 194513) | Populus trichocarpa ectomycorrhiza microbial communities from riparian zone in the Pacific Northwest, United States - 17_EM | ecosystem: Host-associated > Plants > Roots > Unclassified | place...
TTATAGTCTCTTAGATATAAAGTAAAGGTGTTAATTTGGGTCCCACCGGGCGCAGGCGTAGGCGCAGGTGTGGGCGCGGGCGTAGGCGTGGGCGCGGGCAGCAGAGGTGGCAGCACCTAAATTAGTTTGCGCGACGCCTTATAAAGCACTGCATAATCCAATTAATTGATTTAGGCGCGATCTAAATTAAGACTTTACTACTTATAATATAACTAAAATTAAGACTTAATCGTGATGTTGCAGTTATAAAACTTGCATAGCGCGCACTTTGATTTTCGCGATGTAAGCACAAATAAGTTAAACGCACGTAATATTCTAACTTAATAAAGAAGCATCTAAACTAAATAAGGTAGGGGGTGTATGCGTATTAATTGGAGGGTATACGCGTGTTATTTAGGGGGTATATGGCTAGTAGTATCCAAAAAGGTATCGAAGGTGCCCTAAGAATGGATAAAGTTTGGATCTAGATCCATATCCACGCCACCAATGGATTAGGCGTGGATTAGTGGATTAATGGATCCCGATCCAATCTCGATCCATCCATCTCTTACACTGATAAAAGCCTAAATTAATAGAGAAGATAAAGCTTAAGGGGTATAAGTTCTATATAGATTACGCTTATTAGATGTTAGAAGATTAAAAGAAGATTATCTTAAATTATCGCCGTAGTAGATATTAAATTTAGCGTGCTATAAATAAGCGTTTTATTAAGAGCTATATACGCAGCTGCTAAAAAGGCTACTTAGAGTTTATATTCTAGGGCTGTTTTTTATATAATAAAAAAAGACCTTACTGTATCTAGCAGCTAGAGATAGCTATAGAGTAGAAGAAAGCTTAGGCTATAATTAATAGGCTAAATAGAAGAGGTTAGCATAACTGGAATATATAATTATTTAATTACCAGTATAGAATAAGAGCCATAGGGAAGTAAAAGGCGAGTTAAAGGTAGAACAAGTTATATATATTAAAGGATAAATACTTTTTAACCTCTTCTATTTAGAAACTAATCGCTAGTTTTTCTCTAGAGGAGAATTAGCTCCCTTTATAATCCTTTTAAGATATTAGTAAACCCCTTCGCCCCTTATAGGTAAGTTTAATAAAGTAATTCTTAATTGTTTACAGCATACCTTTTTTCTAAGTAGTAATTGTCTATTTAATTGCCTAAAGGACGTGCATCTACTTAATTAGATCTTTATCTTTTAGGGTGCGTTCTACTATAAACTATAGCTAATATTATCGGTTAAGAGCTTTAAAGTTTATAATTATTCCTTAATTAAGTGGCTAGAAAATAAAAGTATAATTAGAAAAGAGAAACTTAACGCTTGTATCCTTTAAAGTTCCGTTTTAAGGGCCGTTTAAATAGTAGCTTAATAGGCGCTAATGCCGTTAATTAATAGAAGAACCTTCCTATTCTATATTCTTTTTAAACTAAGTAAGCTAATTAAGTATAATTACGGTTATTATTTAGGCTTTCTTATTATACCTCTAATATATATTTAATAAGTTAATATTAATATAAGCTTACGTAAAGTAATAAGGTTATAGTAATACGCTAATAATCTATAGAGAAATCTTATTAAAGCTATCTATATTAGAGTAATTTATAAGAGAGAGTTTTGCCCTCTACTTCTTAGTTTCTAATTAGGCCTTAATAGCTAATATTATATCTAATATAGCCTTCTAAAAGAGCCTAGTCTTATCTATATTATATATACCTTTTTTTTTTTAAAAAAAAAAAAGATATAGTAAGCGCCTAAATCTCTATTTTACGATCTTTAGCGCCTTCTATATTAACCAACGTAGCCTTACTACATTACTTTCTCTTATAAATTCTATTATAAGATTTAAACCCTTTTAGCCACCTAATTAACTAGCTAGGCTCTTATAAGTTAGCTAAAATAGGTATATAATTCTATAATAAAGATATAGTAGTATAAATAAGATTGCCTATAATAGGAATATAAGAGATCTATAGGCGTTAGTACTACTTAAAGAGAGCCTTCTCTAAGAGAGACTGCTTAGCGTCTTTTCTTTACTTATATATACCTTACCTATAATAATTTTTAACTAAATCTAGGTAGTTATACTTATTACTAAGTATTTTAGATATTAAGGATTAAGTAAACTTATAGCGGAATTTATCGGTAGCCTATATTATAAGTTATTTTTATATAAGGTATAGTTATTTAAGGTGGTAAGTACGGGTGTTTTTTGGCGCTTATTGTCGGAAATACTATAACGGCGGCGCCTTTTAAAAATTTAGTATCTTATTATATTAAATAAGGTAGAATTAAGTATAAAGAGTAAGATCTAAAGGTGGTTTTAATAAATTTTAATAGCTAATCTAGCGGTAAGAGGGGCCTAAATCTACTTAATAAAATACTAGCTATACCGATTTTGGTGTAGAGAACTTAACGATATCGCAATAAGTTAGATTATCGTAAAATACACCCAAAAAAATCAATTAAGGCTTGTAGATCGTAATATAGAGTATATCGTTGTAACCAGATATCGTACTAAAGAGTTTTAACTGTATTCAGCCTCTTTCTTCTTCTAGTGCAGTCGGAGGGTATCTTGGATAGCATCCTCCGAAACCACCATTTCTCCTTTCATGATACCGTGAACATAACATTCACCAATGAGACGAAAAGCACCCGTCCTCTCAGAGCTCACTCGGACTAAAATGGGCACGCTCCCGCCAGCGCAAACGCCCACTAAATCTTCAATTATTACGTTGTACGGCGCTATGCCGCACAGACCCCTTTCTGTGACAATAAATCTCCAGCCTTGGATAGTGTTCTTTAGCAATGAGAGGTAGGTAAGGCTCTTTTCACGGACACTCATGCCTTCATTTGCGGGAGACATTGTCACTACGTCCGTCATGTCTCCCTCAAGATACGTCCTGTCCTTAGCCCCCTTGAACCCTGATTTCGTCGATTTCGTGCAGATCTTGCGGAGTGCCTTGTACGATTTGTAAACATCGACGTTTCCAGTGGTGGCAACCGTAGGATGCGTCGCGCCAGCAATGGGAACCAACCACTTCAATTCATCGCGCTGAGATGGCGTATAGAACTCATTCAAGAATTCATCGATCATGTAGTCTATTTCCTTAAAGTAGTCGGCAAGCTTCTTTAGTTTGTCTGGCTGATTGAATGATTGGCTGACGCTCATGATCTTGTCAACGAATATCGATTTGACTGCAATTTCGTCGTCTAAGTCAGGGACGAGTTTAATATCTGCTACCGTGCCTTTCGAGGCATCGTAGACCACCCCGCGTTCCAGCGATTCACTGAGACTAGGCGGTCTAGTTGTAGTCCAGTCTGGGATCCAGGAAGGGAAACGATTGGGTTGAGAGCTCAGACCTGCTCTAGAAAGCATTTCTATGCCTTTTCCTTGGGTGATAAAAGCTCTCGCGAATCTACAGACAATGTCCTCGAAAGGGCGCTCATAATCAGGCCCAAACTCCGCAAGGTGGCCATCGTTTGCTAGGCCCAGCAGTGAAAAGAAACGATCTCGACGGTGCAAGGAGTGAACGTGCCGGAAAGTCTCCAAAAGAAGGAACAGTGACCACCGACATTGTCTAGCTTCCCATTCCCGGTGTTTCGCCAGTGTACGGAATGGCTGCCACGAGCCGGATTCAATGCATGGAGTTTGCCATAATTCGCGGTCGACTATCTCTATGGCAAAGAAGAGGTCGTTCCAGTCGATCATCCATTTACCACAAACAATGTTGACAGTTGGGGCAGCTATAGCCTCCTGTACTATCCACGCCCTCCGAAACCACTCGCGGTTGAATAGTGCAGCAACCAATCGCCATATTGGATCTTCCGGAGGCGGCATTTTCTCTCCCTCCCATGATGAAGGGATCCTCGGAAGTTTTTTTGGCCAGTCTTCCGAACCCGCTCCGTATACCTGCTTGGCTCTGACTTGCATTAGCATCTCTATAGCGGCATCGCTATTCTTATCAGATCCAAGAAGAGCTACAGTGCAGGTAGCCTGCTGGAAAATCTCCGGGAGAAGGCGAATTTGCTTTGCTTTCTCACTGCTGTCGGCTTGGTTGATGCAGATGGCATCTATCCAGAGAATTACGGCATTCTCCTTGGATCGCAGTGTCAATAACGCAGCATTGAGAGATTCTCTTATGCTTAAGGTTCCCTCTGGAGTGATAATCGTATGCATTTGCTGGTCCGCTGGTCCCCATGTATAAGAAAGTGTTCTATACGGGTCAGCATCTGTGAGGGTGTATTCGCAAAGGGTCCCGCGCATCTGGTCGCGTTCTTCGCCCGAGAAGAGTGTGAACAGTCGAATTTGTCCATCCTTCAGGCTTCGGTAGGTATAAGGCGTCCGGCCGTATTTGCTAGCACACTCAAGGGACACCCAATGGTTCAGTGACTCTTGCTGTTCATAGGACTGACGAGTAATCATTGATGTGGAAGATACATTGTCCGATAGGTCTTCAAGTCCTTTAGAGGCATAGGTGTTGCGCCCTCGCGAATCGGTCGCTTCTGCAATACCTTGCTGTGGAGCGTCAGTGTCTACAAGAATAGAATCGAGAGTTTTCCCATCGTATTGAGGATATACCGCGGTGCCAGGACCTTGCCAGTGTGTTTCCATGGGTCTTTGTTCGTATACTGAGGGAAACGAACAATAGCATGGTACTGGGTAGTAGGATACTGGCCAGAATGCTTGTGTAATACCGCTGCCACATGATGTCGCATAGCCTGAATAGAAAGACAGTGGTGCAGCACCTTGATTATACACTCCAGGAGTCACGGATATGAGTCGCTGTTGGTTCAAGACTACCGGTGCGGGCATCGTAGGCATCAAATTCTGGGAAGATGTCACCGGGTTATTCGCTCCCGATGGTTTTCCAGATGCAGCATTGTCCTCAAGGGATGTCTCGACAAATCTCTGGGACGGGCTAAGATCATACTGTTCAATTACAGCTTCGAAGAAAGCTTCTCCCGGTAAGATAAAGCGATTGGAAATAAAAAGCTTCCATGGGTTGACGAACAAATTGAAGCGTGGCTGGGTGTAGATATCGCTGATTCTGACAAGAATCACTACATGTTTGGGCTTTTGACCCACGGCCGCTGGAATTTGCAATTCTCGCATCTGCATTTAGTGTCAGGAGCTAAGTGGACATTCGTGACGATGACCGGCAATAGGCATATTGTAGTTATTACGATAAAACATAGGGAAAAAAAAATATGAAAGCTAGACCATGACAAACCTTCTCAAGTTTTGATAATCTCCAAGGAAAGGGAGACCGCGAATCGCCAGCTGAGGGGGCGATTTCGAAATGATACGCTGGAAAGGATTTGCGCCACTGCGAGGCTTCCGGGTGGCCGTTTCTGACAAGGAAATCCGTCACAGCCTCTGATATCCGCTGGCCAAGCATCGTGAATGATGCGGCTTCCCCGAAATCATCGCAACAACCAAGTCCAGCCCTAGAGCGAAGCGCGCTCGTCCAATGGGCGATAGGTTGGTAAGCTTCTCCTAGGTATTTTTCGAAAAGTTGAGAAGTCAGACGCTGTCCGAGGTATTCAAGTGTAAGGTTTGGATCTATATTCCTTGCAAGATACAGATCAGGCGTTGGCGTTAGTTCGGAATGTTCAACACCCATCATCTTTAGCCTCCTGTCTGAAAGTAGTCTATTGCTCCCTTTCCCCCTTCCTTTGCCGTTACTGTTTTGGACGATATCTAATCGATTGAGATATCCACTGTAATCACCATCAACTTCAGAGTCATTGCTAGCGACTTTAAACGGACTGGGGATAGTGAACATATTGCCAGATTGAACAGAATACTCTGTCGTTGAGCTGTCATCTGTACTATCATTTAGTTTGGAAAGGGCTTCGCCAGTTTAAAATGGGTTGACTATATTGAAAGATCCATACCTTTGACGGCTACATCGACATGGATGCCCTGGCTTTCGAAAATACCTTTGATTCTTCGAATGCTAGTGTCGCTGAGAGCTGTGTGTAGTAGTTGCAAATGCAAGGCACTTGTAATATTACAGTGCTTTGCAATTAAATCTACTAGATAGAATGAAGGATGACTGGAAGCTAGTTCTTCCTCGTCAATGAACATACGCAAATTGAGTCCATCCAAGGATGAGTGTACATGGGCTTTGATTGGGTGGCCAATGTGGTTGATCCCATTGTGATTCAACACGTGCGTCTGAATAATTTCAGCCGCCGTGCTGACTTCTATAGAGCTCATTAGCCGTGAGATTACATCTCTATGGGGTGTTGGAGGCGGTATCAGCCTAGAATTGAACGGAATTAGAATTAGCTGTTGATATATACCTGTTGAGGACGATTGAAGAAAAATTATCTAAAAGAGGTACTAGGCAGCCTATGGGGATTAATACTTACGCATTGATGAATGGAGCCACATTGCGGATCGAAGCGGTCTTAGATACACTGAATCGTAGTGGTCCCTTTGGCGCAGTCTTGCTGAGTGCAAGCTTGGATAATCTTCGAGAGTCCAAGAGGAAGGCCTGAGACAAGTGCTCCATTGCATTAAGTTCTTGTACCGTGAATGCCAACAGCTGCACTTTGCCACAAAAACTCTGCCGCAAATGAGACCTATCCGCGATGAACCAAGATTTCTGATTTGGAGAAGCAAATTCACCCGAGAATGATTTCGCTCCCTTCTTAATGATTGGAAAGACCGCTTTGTCGCGAAGACGCTTTACCGCACGGGCTGCCGCGTTGGGAGTCAATTTTCCTAGCATTTCGTTGATCTCGCTGAAGAGTCGAACGATACTTCGTAATTTATAGGATTTGTTAATGTTGGCTGCTTTGGCGACTAAAGAATAGACTTCGACGCAGCCGTTAGCGAACAACCATCGGAAAAGATCCTCGCATCGTGGATATTCGGAAACGACGGTGATGTTCTTCGTCATGCATTTGTCAATGCTGACCCAGCCGATCGGCTGACCAGACTCTGGTGATAAATCGCTCACGTATATAAGATCTTCCTCTGTGAACACATTTCTATCCGTCGTCAGCTAGGTACTTGGAGAAGATTGATACTGTTTACGTACTCTATTATATCTTCGTCGGTATCATATCGAAGCTGAATCTGTTCGTACACATAGGATAGGATTTCGAAGGGAGGAGAGTGCTGATCCTTGAGCTGCCTTAGGTGGTAAAGGTAATAATCGATGTTATTTTCTACTAAGACACTGAAAAGGCTGAGCCTTCGCCTCAAAACCTTGTCCTTGGGTTCGTCGATGTCGAGAACTGGGAGTGAGGAAAGATGTTCCTCGAGGTAAGCATCCAGCAGAGGAAACACTGTTGTATAGAGACGAGAAGGCCCATTGCGAGTATGCACAATGGTGTTCTCGATAGAGTTTACCAAAGTTATTCTTGAAAGGGAGAAGTCGTCGTCTTGTGGTTGGGCGGCATCCGACTCAATCCAAGTTCCATAGGTATGCCAGTTTTCGTTCAAAACGTGGAGGACGTCAGAGGCACTGCATTCTCGGAACAAGAACTTGAATTCTCCAGAAAGAGAGAATGGGCCTTTTGAAATACCAGCTGCATATGTAACTAGCCGGGGTATCTTTGACAATTTCAGAGTCGTCGTCAAAAAGAGTATCCAATCTGTATCCATGTCGGTCATGCAGTCACCGTGTATAGTTGGATATTTAGTCGTCAGCTTTCTGAACACTCTGGCAGTAGCGGTGTTTTCAGAACTATCAGATAAGGAACCAGGAATATATAGACTGGATCCTTTGCAACGTCGATCATTGGACGTGGCAAACCACAAGTCGACAGCTTCAGATGGCCGCCAAGATGCTTCATACAGGAACCTTGCGTGGGAGATCAACTGCTCTGGAGTCCATTGCTCGGGTTTGAAGGTCGGAGAAGCGTGAGAATCGCTTATGTGCTGGCATATTTGCGATGTGCTAACGTTCTTGACTCCAAGCTTTTCATACAGATCCCGGCGAGTCCCGTCTCCTAATGCGATTCGGTTGACAATCAGCAGGTCAGTGGTGGCTGGAAAGTCGTCTAGATTAAATTTACGAGCTACGCTCAGACTAGGCCCTTCGAGAGGTTTCAACTGGGGCGAGTTATATAGTGAGGCAAACCTGGAAGAGATGGTGCTTTCAAAAAAGGCCGGCTTTTTCCATGCTGATGTCCAGTCCCCATTTGACAGTGGTATGATACGGAGGTCCTTAAGATCAGATAATAGCTCCGGTTCTGCCGTCAATGGAATCAAAGCTCTTGCAAGCTGCGCATGCCATTGGGGAGATCGATCATAGAAATCTGCTGGGTCGCGGGCAATCATCGACTTGAGATCTTTCAAAAATTCTTTGTCAGACAGTCTGCGAACGCCAAGCGAGCAGATTGGTGCGATCGTCCATTCCGGGTATTCAGGAGACAGATAACGGGTTGCTGTGAGTGCGCTCGAAGTGAACGGCTGGCCCTTTTCGTCTGCGCATTTGGTCGGCTCAACATATACGAGCTGTGAAGCCTTGGCCATTGTTTCTGCGCGCGACTCCAACACTGCGCTGTCTTCCAAAGTCCGCAAGATAGAAACCCTTGCTGGCTGAAAGAATGGGGATATCTCAGGACCGGGAACATAGAATGGCCAATAATACTTCATCACGCCGCCCTTACTGTTGAAATCTTCGACGGCTCGTGGGAATGCCTCTTGTAAAGCATCCCTGAGCATTCTGTTCCAGGGAGACGATGTGTCAATTAACTGCCGATTGGCTGTGAGAAGGAAGTCTCCTTGTAATGAGAACTAATACCGGTGAGATAGTGTACCCAAGGTTGCATAGGAGGAAACACACCTTGAAACCGTAGTCGCTGATTGGCAAAAAAGCATAGACATTCTGGGGTTCCGATAGCGGCACGGTAGGGAAGTTTGCGACCGGGAAGGCGAGTACCAGCTCCGAATGAGAATAATTCGGCCGCCTTGCCTCGATTGGAAGGTTCCCAACAAGATGTCGCTGGGTAATGTATTCTAACTTGCTTTCTCCCATGTGTAACGACCTGATTGATTCATTCCCACTGCTCTCCGTATCGGCCCTGTGCAAAGCCGTCCTCCATGTTTCCTCCTTGGATTGTGTAACTTCTATTTCGATATTACGTATTGTCCTAAGGAATAAGAGTGAAGTGGCATTAAAGCGGCGGAGATTCAGTACAAGTTCTTCAGCATTGTAGTCTCCTGAGAGCTTGAGATAAATTGACGTATAATTCGGTGATGTTTCATCAGGGAAGTCAGCCCAGGTTGGGGCTATCATACCGAATTCGTCTCGTTTGTCGAATTTGAACCGATATTCGCGAGAGGAGATCCAGACTTCGTCGGCGGCTTTGAACACGCTTTTGAAGCCGATTCCTTTCTCGCCAGTGTACCCTTGCGAATGATTCTGGCCACTTTTAGTACTGTTACGTATCGCACAGATAGCTTCGACGTTTTCCCTTGTGAAGCCGGTCTCGTTGGAGTCAACGCGAAGGACACCAGGTTTGTAGGTTAGCTTCAAGGTAGGGTTCGTAGTGTACTTATTATCATCCGCATTCTGGAGGAGCTCCAGTAGGAAATGGGTCGAACTATCGTATAGTTCGTTTGCCACGCTGTGGAAGAATGTCAGCGAAACCAGCAAAGTACATTTTGATGCAATGAACTAACATCTCCAGAGCGTTCTTTATCAGCAAAGCTAGCTTAGGGTGACCATCAGGGTTTAGCTCCGAGCGAATTCTTTCTATATGGATTTGGGCATCGCGCTGCGAAGTCATAGTCGCTTCCAAACCTGCGACGCCTGTAAAATGCTGTCGATGGTATCGGGGAGCATGTATTGACCAAAGGAAATGTACGTTCAATTGTAAAACAAAAGAGAGTGATGGATTCAATGTGCAGCATGTCGGAACAAGTTGGGTTAAAGCGTGTATGGTTACCCTTCGAGGTAGAAACAGTAAGGTAGAAGGACCTCGTCCGACTCAGCCCCCTAACAGGCAGAAAGACTTGCTTCGTTGGCAGCCACATGTCTTCCTGCGAGTGGTATCGTGCTTGAAGAGACGCTCAGCCGACCTTTTCTGAGCGTTAATTACCTAAACAGACTCTGCGGTCGGCATAGGACACAGCCCGAGTGTCGAGGCTTGTAAAATATTCGGCTGGGGTGCATGTATTTATCCGTTACGAAATGAATTAGAATTACCGGGTCAAAGCGCCTAACGATCGCCCTCGCGTAACGACCGCTTGTATAAAATTTCAATTTTTTTATATCTCTACCAATATAGCTCCAATTAAGGCTATATTAGATTTATTAAAATCACTAAAGCCTAAAAAAACTTCTAATTTTACTAAAATATTTAAATAAGTAGAAATTTAGGTTACCTTTTATATAGTATTACCTCTTATATAGGCTTTCCTACTTTTTATAACTTAATAACCTCCTTATAGAATTCTATAAAAATTTAAATATAACTTATTAGCTATTAAAACTATAATTTTACAATAATATATTTATACTAAATTTAAACTTAAAAAAGTAGCATTTTATTATAAACTATAACGTATATTATAGGGTTATAAAGGTATCCCTAGTTATAACTGATCTATATTACCGCCTTCTAATTCAGACTAGTTTATTGCCTAAATAAATATACTACCGCTTTAAACATTAATATATTAACTTTTCCCCTTACTTCCTTACACGGAGCTCTATATTACTAAAGCTATGCCTTATTAACCACGTGCTCTAAATATAGAAGATTATCTATAAGCAGCTTTAACAGCCTAGCGAACAGTAAGTCTTTACAGAAGCCCTAAAGCTTGTGTAAAGGCCTATAATATTAGTCTAGTTACTTTCCGCCGGCGGCTTTAAGGCAAATTGCAGTCTTCCCAAGTTGTGCACGTCAATTAATATCGTATTACTCCAGCTGGCAAGGTAGCTATTGTTTAACATTATATTTATCTTGCTAAAGCCGGGTTTCTATATTAATACTATACAGTTTAGACGATTGCGATACTTATTCTCTAGCGCAAATCCTCTAACCTTCCTTACACCTAAGTTATACTACTTAGTATAAATTAGATATATAGCTTCTTAAAACGGTAGGAGAAGCTTTGTACTTACTATATGCGATTAATCTCCTTAAAGCGCGCTATTACTAGCAATAATCCTACTTAAGTTAAGAGGTTTTTTACCAACTACTTAAATGTAAAGACTTAGTATAATATTAATAGCGCTAATATATAGAATATGGATAAGATTAGCTATACTATAGGCTTTGCATATAGCGCCAAAGTAGTTATATTGAGAGGCAATGTTATTAACTTTAAGACAATTAACGGCTCTAGGGAATAAGTTTTATAGATTAATTTAATCAGTATATAAGGGGAGATAATTCCACCATTTATTATCTTTAAAGGACGCTAATATATAGAATCTCTATGGCAAGAAGTAGAGGAAGCTATAGGCGAGTATATAATTGCAATAAGTAAAAATAGATAGTTAAATTAAGAGCTTAGGGTATGGTGGCTAAAGCACTTTAAGCGCTATACCCAATAAACTAAGGTATAGGAGAGAATAATAGAAGATAGAAATTAATATAACGGCTATTAACTATTAATTATGGATGGCCATAGTAGCCACATTAATATTAAGTTTGTTGAGTTGTGCTAGTTAAAGAAGATTATACTAATTTGCCTACTGCTGCATTTAATGTACCTTCTTTAGCCCTTAGATCTAGTTATCTTTTTAGTTCTTAAACGACTCTATTTATTAAAAGTTAATAAATATATAGCGCGTGGCATTACTAGTATTAATAGAGACTATTTTCTACGGATACTAGGCAAGATTTAGCCGTAGGTATATACCAGAGAGTTAATTAGGAGCGCCTTTAAGGTAGTAGACCTCCTTCCCTTTAACCCAAATTAAGCCCTTACGCGCTACTCCAGATAGCCTACATCTATTAAGCTATTTACGCCTCTACCTCGCCACGTAGAGGTAACGATCTTATCTTCCCCTATGTATCCTCCCCTGCTAGATAGCAAGCACGCTTAAGCTTAGTACACGCATATAATCCTTTATTTAAAAACTATACCGGAGGCAATGAAGGTAGTCGTCTTAAAGTTAATACAACACTTATAGTCCTTAGAGGAAGGCCTTAAGCTTATATAAGTTAAAAACAATAATCTTCGGCAATATACTAAGAAGAAGAAGGCTAAGAAGAAGCGTAAACGGAATATACTCTCTACTAAATTAGATCTTACTTTAGAAGTAATAAAGGAGCTTACTACTATTAAAGAGGCCGCTTAGAAGGCTAAAGAGTAAGCTATACTTACTAGAAAATAGATTAAGAAAGATTATTAGGTAGTAGTAGAGCTTACTAAGAAGTAAGTTAAGGTCTAAAAGGTAGCCTAGAAAAGAGTTCCTAATATAAAGGAGCTAGCCAAGGTTTACTATAAAGATGTAGTAAAGGCAGGAAAAGTAGCTAAGAAAGCGCAGAAGGACTCCCTTACTGCCGCCAATATAGCTTGTAAAAAGTATACCAAAGAAGCTTAATTAGCGGCTAGTATAGCAATCTAGTATATAATATTAAAATAATTAACTGTGGATAAGCTCTAGAAGCGGGCGGAAGAGTCCTCTACTATCGCTACTATAGTTACAGCTCTTATTAAGCAACTTTAGGAGACTGCTAAGAAGGTAGTAGAAGAAGCTGCTTTACTAAAGGACTTATAGAAAGGGTAGGAGGATAATAATATAAGTAATTTAAGCGATAATAAGTCCTTAGATAAGGAGCCTAAGTTAATTAGTAATATCTAGTGTGACGGCGCTAGGGTACTGCCCCTATCCCTTCGTCCGCTGAGACATTGCCAGCGCTAGCAAGGGGGTCTCGCTTGGCATAACAATTATGTCCTTTGCATACAAATTTATTAGTAATCTACATTATTAGAATGAAATCGCGTCTAGCACTCCCCCTTTAGACAAAGTGGTACATTACAAAACACACACCCTCCAACTAAACGTTTTGGTACACCATTTACCCCTTTCCCTAAGACCCTTTTGCACTTTAATTGATAAGAACACCACGCACAAGTGCCTCTTTTAGGACGCTTTTCCCAGTAGTGTAGATACTGAAGATCAGGGTTAAATACCCTCTTACCCCCTAGCCCTACTCGTAAGCTCTATAGCTTTGCCCTCTTAAAATACCCAAGAAGCTTATAGTAAAGCTTAATTCTAAATTGTAAGTGTGTAAGAGGACGCTCCTGTACTATATATAATCAATATAGTCTATAAGCATTTACACAAGCTATATTAATTAACCAGTAAAATAAGGGCCACCAATTCCTAAAGGTAGGCTTATAAGTTTCGTATACCTCCCTAAACTAATTTACAAGATCTACGCCTTCTATATTTTAATTATAATTATTAATAAAGCAGGGAATCTGAAGCTCTTTTATTAGTAAGTTACTAAATATATACCGGACGATTCGACCATTTGTAGACGTCCTTGTAGGACATCTTCTCTCCTTCGCTTAAAAGTTCTCTGCCTTATCTATAGTATAAATATTACTTAAACCTAGGATAATATTATTATCCTACTAAGCTAAGCAAAGTATATCCTGAACTACTGCCGTAAGAAGGGTATTCTATGCAAGCTTTATAGCAAATCGGTTCTTTATCTCCGTTAATTCTGTAGGAAACTCCTTATGTGGCCGCGTAGTACCCACTATACCAAATTTGTAAGCTCGTAGCTCTAAAAATAGGGGTATTAACGTGAAGTAATTATCCATATATATTATAAGGTAACGGCGTAGAAGGGAAAGTGCAAGGTTGCGTACGAGACACCCTGTATTTGTAAGGGTTGGGTAAAGAACTATATCCTATAATCCCTTCTCTCTAAAGCTCCAAATCTAATTAAATATATATCCGTGGTCCGCGATTCCGTAGATCTTATACCCTTATTTAATTGGTTTCTTTAGCATTTTATACATATATAAGGATCTATAATAATTAGTGGGGTAGTAAAGAAGGAAGAAAGAGAGATATACGTACCTACTAAAGTACCATACTATAAGTTCGTCAATACTTACTTTAGAAGAAGGAGAGTAATATTGTTGAGAGGAAGCTTAAATAGATAAAGCAAGAGGTTTAAGCTTATACCACTAGACCTTATTAGAAGGTAAGTAATACCTATTTTGTTTACTACTCTTAGTATTAGCGACTCAGTCAATCGAGGCATAAGCACGGCAAAAGGGTCGCGCAAGCCTGTACGATTAGATTGTCTATAAACGAGAATCTAAAGCTAGAGAAAAGGAAAGGAAAGGATAAGCAGCAACGCGAGGAGTTATATACAATCCCTAGTCACGTGAGAGTTACGTAAGCCCTACGTCTACCATAACGTCTACTATAGCTGCCGCTTTCTGCTAGTGCCGTAATATTACCCCCCCCTCCGTAAAAGCCTGCCCTTAGGCTTTATATATCTATATTATACCTATAGGGCGTTCTTATCTTTATGCTCTTCCGGTAGCTTATTATCTTTATTATACTAGCATTCCATCCATTTATCTAGGTACTTTAGCGGTCCCGGTTTATTAGGGTAACGGCTATAGAATTCTTAAAGCTTATAGGAACTACTAATAAGGTTCTATATAGGGTACTAGGTAGGATTTAGGTTATAGCCTTTCCAACTAACGCGGTACTTTAGCGTTTTCCTTACTAGCTTATAGGCTAGTATCTCTTCAATTTCCTATTTATCGTCGCTATTGACTTAAATTGGTAGGGGGGGTTCGTTCTTTTGTCTAGGTAATAGGTTATTTATAGCCTTCCGTAGCTTATTTAGTAAAAAGATAAAGTGAACCTTAATTAAATCTAGAAGCTCTACTTTATATAAGTTGCCTATTTTCTTAAGGACCTTATACGGTCCTGCCATCTAATAATTAAGCTTATAACTGGGCCGTTCCGTCTTTTAGTTCTTTATTATAACCTAGACTATATTACCTACGGTAAAGTTAGGCTCGCGCCTATACTTATTTGCCTGCTATTTTATTAATTTTTAGGCCTTTTCTAGATTTATACGGGCTACCGTCTAGGCTTTCTCTAAGCGTTTAGCGTACTGCTAGGCTTCCTTATAAGACAGTTTCTCGCGTATAGTCCGTGGTCCTTCTAGTCTATCCTAGTTAAAGCTTATTTATAGTAAATACCCTATTTCTAGTTAGATAGGTGCGAATCCCGTAAAGTTATAGGGTAGGGTCGCCTGGGCGTAGTCTATTAGAGGTAGCAGTTTGCCCTAGTTATCTTAAAAGTAGTTAATAAAGGGCCGGAGTCTCTGGTTTAAGTATTAATTTATAATCTCTATTTATCTATTTATCTAGAGGTAGTATACTATAGAAAGCTTTAGTCTAATTCCTAGGATCTGAGTAAACTTATTCTAAAAAGCTAATATAAACTGCGGTCCGTAGTCCGATATAATAGTATCTAGTAGTTTATAAATTTGGTAGATATAATGGATATATAGTTAGGCCGCCTCTTTAGCATCAATATTCTTATAATAGGGGATTAAGAAAGGGCGTTTGCTAAAACGGTTAACTAAGATTATAACTATATTATACCCGTTACGGTCTACTAGTAGTTTATAAAAGTCTATAGAGATATACTACTAGGGGCGCTCTAGTATTAGGAGTAGCTTTAATAGTCCTAGGGTCTTATCTTGTGGAATTATAGACCTATAGCAGTTGTTACAGTTCCGTATATAACAGTTAATATCTATAACTATTCCGGGCCAGTAGTAACGGTCACTAATAATCTTATAGGTCTTATTTTTTCTAGGGTAGGCCGTAGAGACCTGGGTATGTACTTTGGTAATAAGCTAGGTTCGTAAGTTCTATTTTTTTACTACTACTAGCTATTCCTAGTGCTTAAGTAGTCCATTTTTAAGGGACTATAGGCTAGTAATATCCTTTGCCTTTTCGCAGTGCTCCTATAGAGAAGGGTCCATACGGTTTGCTTATAGTAGTTTATTAATAAGGTTAAATTCCATAGGGTTAATAGGACACATCTCGGCGCTTAAAGATTTAGTACTTAGTTCTTCCCGTATCTGAGGGTTAAGGTACTTTAGTTATAGTAGCGTCTAGGTCTATAATAAGATCTTCGCGGCTATCTAGTTATTTAGGTCCTGTTTACGTCTTATAAAAGTATCCGCACGGTTAATGGCGCCTAGCCTATATATAATTAATAAAGTTAAACTAAGATAGGATATCTGCCTAGCGCGCCTGCCGGGCTGTAAGGGCTTTTATTATTATAAAATATTCTAAGGCCTTATAATCTAAAACCACTTAAATAGGTTTAGGGGTTCCTTCTAGCTATACTCGCCAGTGCTAAAAGCTATAGATAATAGCCAACATTTCTTTATTATAAATTAGGTAGTTTAGCTTAGTATCTACTATAGTCTTTAAGTAATAAGTAATAGGGTGCTATTCTCCGTCTGTCTGCTTCTAGGAATAAACGCTAGTAATAACACTATCTAAGGCATCCGTTTCTAGCATTAAGGGCCGTTTTAGGTTAAAGTAGGCGAGTAAAGGAGTGGAGACTAGCCGTTTTTTAAGTTCATTAAAAGCCTGCCTATATGCGGTGTTAAAGTAAAAGGGCCGGTCCTTTATAGTAAGGCGGCTAAGGGGCTAAGTAATCCTGCTATAGTTTTTAATAAAGCGTTAGTAGAAGTTACAGAAGCCTAAGAATGACTATATCCCTTTTACGGTCCGTAGTAGTTCCCATTAATTAATTACGGCCGTCTTTTTTAGGTCTGCCTTAATTCCGTCCATACTAATAATAAACCCTAGGTACTTTATATACTTTACGCTAAATTCCAACTTCTTAATATTAGCCTAGAGGCTAGCTTTCTAAAGCCGTTATAGGACTTTATAGATATGCTCTTTATATTATAGTTCGTTTTTAAAGTAGATTATAATATTATCTAGGTATACTATACAGAAGTTATTAAGGTAGTTAAATAGTACATTATTTATATATTATTAGTATATAGCCAGTCCATTAGTTAGTCTAAAAGGTAGTACTTTATATTTATACGTTCCGTAACGGGTCCGAAACGTAGTAAGGTCTTCTAATTTAGGGTCTATCCTAATTTAATGGAAAGCCTAGCGGATATTAAGCTTTATAAAGATCTTAGCTCTACTTATTTAGGCCAAAGTCTTATTAAGTAAAGGCAGTAGGTAGCGGTCTTTAAGGGTTAAATTATTAAGCTTATGGTAGTTAATACAGAAACAAAGTC
>Ga0307515_10010993_pt1 | contig 17251 bp, 24 predicted proteins | sample 17_EM_MG_FD_194513 | JGI IMG/M metagenome (GOLD analysis project Ga0307515, IMG submission 194513) | Populus trichocarpa ectomycorrhiza microbial communities from riparian zone in the Pacific Northwest, United States - 17_EM | ecosystem: Host-associated > Plants > Roots > Unclassified | place...
GGCCGATGGGGGCAGGCGAGGCTGGTGGGGGCAGGCGAGGCTGGTGGGGGCAGGCGAGGCCAATGGGGGCCGTAAGCCACCGGCCTCATGCCCGAGCCTTAGGCCGAACGCCACAAAAGCCACCGGGCCAAATCCCGTGCCAACACTTCGGTTGGATCTGTGCTGTATTCTGGTGCAAGAAATGTTAAAGGCCACGGTGGATGAAACCACAAACAGTTCAAGTATACCCATTGCCGAGTGAACAATCAAACTACCGAGAGCTATGGTATCCTTAAACCACTTAGGAACGGCAACGGAGGTGGCACAGGAGGTGAAAATAGAAGTGAAAACAGCAACGGAAATAGCAAGAACGAAATGGTGTCGCAAGTGCTACTATTGTAGAATCCAAGGCCACTTGAACCAAGACGCCAGCAATGGAAGCGCACTCGGGAATAGCAAAACATAGTCAAGAAAAGCTACAACAAAGGAAAGGAAAGAAGACAAAATGCACATTCCATCGCACACACACTCGTGCTTTGGATTGTGCCGGCTAGTGCACTCACAACCCCACACACAAGCGCACTCACTACCGTTGTATGTCCAAGCGCTCACCGCCGAACATCCAGGTGCTCCCACCACCATACCTCCACCACCAACCTCTACACCCACCTCCAAGCGGACCTACTGCCACCACATCAAGCAGACCTACGGATCCATCCACCATCATCTTATCTCCAAGAGCATTTACCACTACCAAAAAGTCAAAGCCCACTCAAAAGCTTTCATTAGCATTGTTGGTCGTCCTAGCAGGACGTCCCATACCTTTAGGTTAGCTATAACTCCAAAATGGCTTTATTTTGAACGCATCAGTTCGTATACAGTGTACGAACGGCTTGGTTTAAAGTTGTGGTTCTTGGTTTGATGATATCTTACCAATTCAATAATGGGCAACCATTAGATTACCTTGACTTTAACTTTTACGATGTGAAAAGAACTCGTGCATGAAAGCTATGATACTGAAAGGAGTGAGAAAGTAAAATACTGGATATATACAATAGCTAGAAACTGTTGATGTGAATGAGTGAGTTGATTGTAGGTACACGAGAGACAGACAAAAGTGCGTCTTAAGTATAATGAACATGAGGGCGAGCATCGTGTGAAGTCTAAAAAGGACAGTCATGGTGTGAAGTCTAATGAGACAGTCACGACCATGCACTGAACCTTAGGGCTTTCTGCAACAGAAACACTCAGGGGTTTGGTTGTATCCTTTGCCATCATATATTCAAAGCTCCCCTCCCCCTGTTGCTGTGCTCCATGAAATCAACCATAACAGCCGTAGTGAAAGAAAACCCATTATCCTCTAATGAATAACAAGAATAGTAACACGGGCAACGATAAAAGTTGGTTATAAAATACCGCCGTTTCACTGTTCAAGGGTGGCTGAGGATTCGGGTGATTCGCAATGAGCCCAGCCGATTCGTATTAATGTGAGCCTGAGATTAGCACTATCTCGCAGCATGTATTTAAGTTCTCTACGAATACATTCATGTAATTTGAAGACTACTTAATCGTGTGCGATCACTGAGCCACGGTTGCGGCAAGAAGTTATAAGCACTCGAAGGGACTATATTGAATGTAATTCTATAGCTAGGTAGTACCTTTCAATTCAAATTCAATATCTTAGTTTACAGGATATTCTCTACTTGTACTGGTAAACTATCTGGACCCAGATGGCAGAAATTCGGCTCGTACTAGTTCAGCACTAGAGATGATCAATATTGTCAGCCGAGTCACACTCGAGCTATTCATAAATTATTTTTTCGAGTTTGTCTGAGTGAGAGGCACTGATAGAGCATTCATGCTGTGAAGTAGAAATATATCCCTCACTCTTGGTTAAATCAATGGTGTGTACTTCCGTGCTATCGATCCCGGAGGCGGAGGTTACTCCTGGGGCGATGGTTAGGCACCTTGTGAAGCACATAAGGTGAGGATATTAATTGAGCTAGCAGCGGTCAGGGTGTTCAATATTCCGTCCCGTCCTAGCAGCACTCCGCCCTACCCCAGGCCCGGACTACAATTTCAGGCAAGCAATATCCGAGGACAAGGGCATGGAAACCAGGCCCAGGGTACCTACAGTGCTCATAGTCCCGTCCAGCTATGACTTTTAGAAAGAATACCAGATTTGGGGTAGGCATGCCCAAAGCGCTCGCTTTTCATGTTGCATGTGTACTTGGATCGTGAGTCTCAGCATCGTCTGATGTCTTGTATGAGAATGAAGACTTGTATGAAGATGGTGTTGTATGAGGATATGCATTAGGACTAGGGTGATGTGTCTTATGTTAGATAGAGCATACGTGTACGCATATGGGAGATGGTACATATACGGTCTTTGGCTCTCGAGATAGATCAATCAAACAAATCAACAAGTCAAAGAAGCATCCAAAGTAACATTTTATAAAAAAGTCCAGTCGAGTGATTTGCAGTGACTAATACATACATTGTGAGAGCAAAACCGGATGTAGGGCATCACACCGCAGAGCAGTCACATATATAGGGAAGCGAATAAAAGGCAATATGATCACTAATATCCACAGTTCTGACATCCCGTTTATTTGATACTTGGAAACCAACAACCACCACCTAACAAGACTGCGGTTACATTACCGCTCTCTGCAATGCGTAATCGTTTCAATACCCCCTCGACGGGGGCTGCTGTGGCGAAGGCCATACTGAACTCTGAGGAACACCGCTAGTATACACCAGCATTGGCAATATAGGCTCCTTCAGCTGGAATTATGACACGACTTGCGAGGTTGACACGACTGGCGAGGTGGAGTTAGCTTTTCGGAGCTTAAACTAGATTACCATTATTGCCGTAACAGTAAGTCCAACAGTAATGATAGAACCAATTACTATGCCCATGATAGCACCGATAGGCAAAGCATTACTTTTCCGAGCGGTGAAAGTGGGGTGATATTAGTGTTGTGGAGCGGGCCCCCGATCGGGAGTTGCCTGGACCGAGCTCGAGGTAGTTTCAGTGCTGCGAGGGATTGTGATGGGCATGCATGCGAACCAATATGCGGTCCCTTCGGTAATTAGCATTCTTGAGAGTGTGGTGGAAGAGTGACAACCATTTGGTATGCACACGCTGTGAGATGTACATATGCTTGCACTATTATATACTTCAGTAGTTAATAATACACCACTTTAGGCAACAGAACATACGTCGCACAACATACACCTGTCACAGCCTCAGCCCGTAATAGGTTTCCGGCAAAACAGTACAGTAGGTATCGGCGTAACTGTCGCAAATACCGAGGTTGCAAGTTGATGGATCGTTCCAGCCGAGTGAATCAGGCGCCTGCCTCCTCAACTGTCTTCGATTTTCTGGTTTTGGGGTCGGCTGCATATCCTTGGAATTCGGAACATCATCATCGAAATGTACAGTTGCAGTTGGAACCCGGTGGTATAAACAAAGAGATGGCAAATCGTGTGGCGTCGCTGATTCATATGGTGAAGCCAGTGCGGAAGCAATAACACCGCTGAGTGAAAGAAGTGGATGGAGCTTCATGGTGATTGTAGTTTTCTATCAGCAAGGTTCCGACAGAGCAGCAGCGCCCTTATAATTATTGCTTCGGTTCGAAAGCACACCACCTCCACACGGCCGAAGTCATGGCCAAAGTATTATCATAACCTCGCATGCATTTCTCGCTATGACACAGCAGCAATGACAGATGGTCATCCACGAGCACCATGCGGCTAAAGGTTGATATAGGAATGGAGGCACTGCTAGTTCATTGCGTAGATATCTGAACTGTGTATCTTGGTGGATACGGCAGAGCGCAGATTCTGAAAACGGTTTTACCGAGACTGCGTTGTAAAATATCAGTAACATAGCTACTGCATTTCATACGCAGAATCGTCCTACCTGTAGATTGAGGATGCTATCTGCGGATAGGAAGGAACTTTGTGGGTCGAAAGTCTAGATTTCCACATCAAGTGGTACCGAGCTGTGGGGATACCCGAGCTATGGAGATACTGATTGCGCAAGGACAGCTTAACCACGGCAGTATCCTAGTACTATTAGAAAGTTAATATTCTTACACTTACTGGAGTCAGTATGCATTGGAAGTTGTTACCTAACGGTTACCGCCGAAAAGAAAGCAGGTCAGTTAGGATGTAAAGTACCGGAACTACGGCTACTAGCGTGTTTGTGCAACTTCGATTCGACTTCATCCGGACACTTTTTGGGTCCGGGGCTTCGCTTTTTCGGTTATGAGGAGACGCTGCTAAGCGAACGTGTGTGAACCCGTTCCTACTCTGAGAGCTTATGATAAGGGAACACTCCTTTCCTACGAAAAAAGAAACGGTACTGCTTCTTTTAACAGCTGTTAAGTTGGACAGTTGCTGCCGTCATCCGGATCGAACAACAAATCGTTCCATGCTGCCACGTGCCCGGCCATCGTCCAATCAGAAAATTCCTTAACCCAACATCGGCATAGTCTGACGCTAACGCTCCGCTACTTCCGCCATGTATTTGCGATGGAATGAAATATGTATCAACTACTAGGGTGGTGTTGTCGTAAGTTAGCTACTGCAGTACGTTCATTCCTTCCTTCATTCGTGAGAATTGCGAGAGTAGCACCTCTGTTGACCAAATTCCTGCGTGCTTGTAGTCAAAGATAAAGTTTGAGAGACTAAGATTTTGGTAAATGGGATAGCAGAGGGTTCTCCCGTTCTCAGTTTGTCTATCCGTCGTGTGTACGTGGCTAGCATCGGGATCGTAGTTGGATGTCGGGCAGGAGGCGATAATCCAATCTACGAAGCTTCACGAAATATCACTCACATTTCTGTGTTCACGGATGTTGAAATACTGATTGCTAGAAGCCTTGTATTCTCAAGTACAGGTACATTCGTGATCTTATATACGGCATTCAGAGTATTCCCTGTACGCATGCATGCGCACTGAGCTGGCATCTCCAGCTGAGTCTGCAACGACCATCATCTTAAGGAGATTATGCATCAGCTCAGCTGAAGCCCATATATGCAACAACGGACATAGATATACCACAACATTCGAAAGTTTTTGGGTACCTTGAGACTTCTCCCTCTCGCATAAGATATAAGGGGCTCCGTATCGCACAAACAACATTGAGAAATCGCGTATCCTAGCAACTCGAAACAACGCACAAAGAGTATCTCCGTATGTATGAACATTCGAAGAACAAAGCATGTTGCGATAGTAAAGGGGAATACCGTGTGTATTGACTATAGAGCGATGACTGTCTAGGTACAGGTCTAAAGGTCCAAGATGGGTAGGGAACGGGAAAGAGTAAAGTGTGAAGTCTAAAAGAGCAGTCACGAACCGTATCTATCAACAAAGGATATCATATTGTATATCAAAATCGGACATCACCAACAGTCCAGCGCACAAACCAGAGAGAAAATAGCAATGAAGCACAAAATCGCTGCCAACATACATCCTGGAACTGCAGCCCTCTGCTCTAGAACAGCGCCCCACATAACCGCAATAACAAAACTGCTTACAGCCATCGTCCACAAGGACGTCAGAATCCTACCTACTAGCTAGCCTTTAGCAAATACTAGGCTTTGTCTCATGCATGTCAAGGGAGGAGCATTAACATCCTATAGGATATATTCGAACATCATCTCCCGAGCATAATATCCAACAGCCCATGTCAACTCCATGAATATTCCTCCGATTAAGGTATATGTTGATGTCAAAGAATCTCCTCGATGGGTTCTAAATGTACATTTTCTTAGACCAAGAATCTGCCTAGCCGTTCTCGACTGTCATAGAATCCTCACCCCTGGTACCCTTCACACCAGTTACACATCTATATATGTAAATTCCATCGAATATTTCTCTGACTAAGAAATTATTGGACGCAAAATTATCTACTCGATGAGCTTTATATGTTCATTTTCCCAGATCATGAATCCGCCAAGCCGTTATTGATCGGCAGCCAATGTTGAGTTTTTGGGGCAGGCTGGAGTCAAACGTTCTCGGGACTGGAGCCGAGTGCAGCTAGGAGTGTGTAGTCATGAGGTGCTGGGAATAGACCGCTGCTAGGAGTCGAGTGTTTCTGAACAAAGGTTTTAATGGTCTAGGGTGACTACAGTCTTTCAGAGCCCAACATCGTCATTTAGTCTTGGGCATAGCTCTGGTAGACTGATCCGTCTGGAGCTGGATACTACTACCCTAGGCTTTGTAGAGGTACCTAATGATGATAGAGAGTAGACACCCGGCGGTGATGCTAATCGTGATCCTTAAATTAAGGCAGGTTCCCTGTGATGGGTCTTAAATTTAGCTTCTGAATAGAGCAGAACAGGTGAATATCATCTTCCACTATAAGTAGCGGTGCAAAGGAGCTATGCAGGATAAGATTGAGTGGATTTCCACTCCCCCAAACTTCTTTTCTATGGTATCTACTATCCTGAACTAGTGATGAAGACTCTGGGGCTCTATAGGCATATAGTCCAGTAAATCTTTATGTTGATTTCGAACAGTCCAAGATTCTCTGCACTAAATTTTGTAGTACGGTCCGGGCAGAGTCTTCCCCGGACGAGATGGTGTATAGAGATGGCTGCTTCTAAGTCCTAGGTGTAGCTTGGAGTTGCATAAAGTGCATGGCTCCGTGCAAGTCTATTTTGATGAAATTTGTATTTCATAATCCTCTGATACCAGGATGGTCAATACGATCAATGTAAAAGTTAATCCATTCTAGTACAAGAGATTGTAATTATAAGTATGTCACTCCTCTCCACACGTAACCCCAGATGTCGTAGTTCTTCCAGGTCTATTTCTGATGAGGGGGCTTGCCCTATCAATGTGAGAGCGCTGACTGCTCTAAAGACAATTGCAATTACATCATCTTTGGTCAATATTAAGATAACTCATACCATATTCACATAAAAATTAACCTTATAAGCATCTTACAATAACTATGTATAATTGCCGGGTAATGGAATTCTGATGTTCTCGCTATAATAATGAAGCGATAACTGGTGATTCTTCTAACGATGTTGCCTACGTGAAGTGTAACAGGGTCAGATATATATTTGCCGCAATTCGGGCTGCAGTCAGGCTATTATTAGGAGAAGTGCGTCGAAATTGAGCCCGATGTCCATATAGAACTGCCATATAGGGAGATGGGAATTAGTAGTCTCTATGGGGTCCAGAAAATTGTAGGAAAGTTTATTATGGAATATACACTTTCCCACCATAGAAACGAGTATATACCAGCCAGTTTCCTCCCATTTGCCACATGGAACTGACATGGAAACGGTATGTAGGAATTGTGGCAAATTGGGCTTGAACGTGTCACCTTTGCCATCGTCATATTATTGCCATCTCCACCGCCACCGCTACCACCACTATCACTGCGGTCATCACCACCACGGTCACCACTGAATACAGCAACACACAGCTAGAAACACCAGAAATACGGTCTCCAGAACTGAATGAAAACCTCAACACCATGACTCGCTGGTTTGCAAACATCACTGTTGCGATAGTGAAGGGGAGAACCGTGTGTATTGGCTATAGAGCGATGACTGTCTTGGTACAGGTCTAAAGGTCCATGATGTGTCGGGAATGGAAGAATAGTGTGAAGTCTAAAAGAGCAGTCACGAACCTTAGGCTCTATCAACAATCACCACATTTTTTCATGCATTTTCCAAACAATTGGGATGTATTTTCCCTATAACTAATTATTTCTAATGTATTACACAATTTGATGTTGTTGTTGTTTATTCATACTGTGTTCACTCTTACTAGAGTATGACAGGACCTAAATACCCCCTCCGCATCCGGGCGAGCCGGCTAGATGGCGGAGCTCCCCCCCCGCTACCCTTCATCCCCGCTGACAAATGTAAGTTGAAAGATAGATAGATAGAACAGAACAGAAATGGAAGAAGAAAAGAACGGATATAAACCCCACCGCTGTCGTCCCCAGCGCCTGAGTCAGCCTCTGCGCCAACTCCATACCGTCATTCATTTGGACGGGAACTTCCCGACTTCAGTAGCCGCCAGGACGTCCATCACCGCTTGGTCGCACTCTTCCATGGAAAACAGCTCAGAGCCCTGCACGTGTCAGCATCTGCCCGCTTTCCAGCCCATCACGTTTCCCATCGCTTTCCAGAGCACTTTCTGCTGGTCTCTCCGCCGGCTGCAGTGGAGGAAGAGGTGCTCCCGCGTCTGCACCACTGTCCCTTCGCACGACTTGCATTTGTCGTCCTCTCGGTGGCCGAACCGTTTTAGGTAGACTCCAGTTGGTGCATGCTGGCACTTAAGTCTGGAGAACCTGGTAGCCAGCGACTTCACACCTGTCATCGGAACGGGTCTCTTGGTCCCTGTCTTGCCCTTTAGTCTGTAGCTGAAGTGTTTGCTGCACTTGTCAGCCTCCCACTTTGCCTTGGCTGCTGACATTCCCTCAGAGATTCGTCTAGCTCTATTCGAGGCTGAGGTGTATGGCCGCTCTATCACCATGCTTCCACTTGTGTCACACAATTTCATGTTGCACATAGCAGGGAAATTACGGGGAAAATGCTGGAAACTGGAGTTTGTGTGGGAAAATACAAGATAATTGGAACAGATCACCCAGGTACTATGGGGAGTTATCAAGTTTATAGAAGGTAATTGTGGCCTAGCATTTTCCTGGCACCATTTAGTATGGGGAAAATACTTGGGTACAATTTGTACTAGGGTACAAGGGTATTTGGAGAAAGAAGCCAAAATAGGAGCGGGGGTTTGGATGTGGTGGACAGATGGATCGCGCTCAGATGATGGCCGAGTGGGAGCCGCAGCAGTGTGCAAACATGGAAATCAATGGAGGTTCCACTGCAGCTTTCTGGGCACAGGGCGCATGGATGTCTTCGACGCCGAGCTGTGGGTGATTGGACTCGCACTTGATGAGATGGTCGGGAAGAGAGAAACATTGCTAAGGGATGGAGTGAAGACGGGGGTAATCTTCAGCGACTCGCAGACCGCAATTCGATGACCGGCACACCGGGAGCCAGGCCTGGAGCAGCAATTAGCGAGGTGGATCGATCAGAAAGCGCAGGCACTCCTCACCCACTGCATTGCAACCGAGATTCACTGGGTCCCGGGACACTCCAGCATCCCTGGAAATGAAGAGGCGGAATGTCAGGCAAACCGGGCCCGAGACGCCAGTGGAGACACAGTGATAGAACAGCCATACACCTCGGCCTCAAATAGAGCTAGACGAATCTCTGAGGAAAGTTCAGCAGCCAAGGCAAAGTGGGAGGCCGACAAATGCAGCAAGCACTTCAGCTACAGACTCAAGGGCAAGACGGGGACCAAGAGACCCATTCCGATGACAAGCCTGAAGTCGCATGCTACCAGGTTCTACAGACTACAGTGCGGGCATGCACCGACTGGAGTCTACCTGAAACGGTTCGGCCACCGAGAGGATGACAAATGCTGGTGGTGGGGCGGCAGAGGCAGGACAGCCCAGACTCAGGAACACCTCTTCCGCCACGGCATCCGGTGGAGAGACCAACAACAGGCACAATGAAAGGCAGTGGGAAATGCAACGGGCTGGAAAGCGGGCAGATGCAGCGACGTGCAGATCTCTGAGCTGTTTTCCATGGAAGAGTGCGACCAAGCGGTGATCAACTTCCTGGCGGCTATTGATGTCGGGAAGTTCCCACCCTGCTAATGAACGGTATGGAGCAGGCGCAGAGGCTGACTCAGGGGTGGGGAGCGGTGGCAGTGGGCGTATACCTTCTTTTCGTTTCCTTTCTGTTCCGGTGTGGGTTGGTCTATCATTTAGTCTTTTCATTTGTCAGTGGGGATGATGGGAAGCAGGGGGGGAGCTGCGCCATCTAGCCAGCTCGCCCGGAGGCGGAGGGGATATTGGGTCCTGTCATACTCTAATTAGAGTGCATACAGTATGAATAAAACAAAACAAAAACAAGGGTATTTGAGGCCCGACTTTTTTCTCCCATACAACAAGAAACACCAAGATCTGCATCTTTCACTACACAACAAATATTTTTCTGAGAAAACTTCATAGAATCATCTCTGATGACCTATTATCACTCCCCCTCATTCAAAATTTATCTCTATTGTTGTGGTGGAGGTGTAGAATTTCCACATTTTATGGGGCGCGCCCGACTTTTGACACCTTCCGAGTACAGTCCCATAGAGAGTCGTGGTATTCTGTAGGGTGAACATATTTTTACTCGTGCTCAGAAAGGAAATACCAAATCCTGTTATGTGTTATGAGCAAGAATGTGATACCGGTAGTCCAAATTTGGAAGATCTAGTGCAAGACTGGTAGTCTCTGGTCTAGTCAAGTTTAACCTCTCTACTGGGCTGGACTATACATGTTGTATGTACATATAGAGCTGACCGCTAGCGGGGCTGATAGTAAGGGGCACACTTCTCATATATATCTCGAGCCTTTCTCCTCTCTTTACTGCACCTTAGTCTATTCACCCAGTTCTCCCTATACTTCCACGATACTGCTCCCTCCCTCAGACTGGGAGCGTCCCAATACTGAAAAAATAGCTTCCTGCAGAGCATAAAATCATCACATATTTTTACACCTGACCCTAGAATATTTCCTCCCTCCAGCCTCCTTCTTTCTAATTTCGTTTGAAAGCTTTTCCAAACGCTACGTGTACTCTTCCGCCAGTATTATGTTGAAATAAGTGGGACATCTGATATGGCTTGGCAGTGTTGTCAACCGTCCCGTCCGTCGGCAATATCTGCAGGACGGACGGGACGGCGCCAAGGCCGTCCGTTCCGTCATCGGCCGTCATCCACCGTCACCGGCCGACATCGGGCGGTTACTATTAATACATATACTATAACTGTAGAGCGCGCGGTACAAGATATAAATAGATTTATCTATATTTCTAGACTCTCAATCAGTAGTAAGAATTCTGGTTCGGATCGAGCAGATGTTGAAGGATCTTGCTTCACAGTCAAGATAGTGGAGAAATGTACTTATTATAACTGAATATCTATTATGTATGATGACTCGCAAATCATCAATGGATGTCGGCCGATGACCGCCGGGGACGGAAATTTACCGTCAACGGCCGTCCCTTCCGTCCGTCCCCGTCCGGCCTCAAAAAAGACGGCGGCGTTCCGTCCTAGTTCAGGACGGACGGGACTGTTGACAACACTGTGGTCACAAGCAGAATGATTGCTGGATGCTTGACCCAGAAAAGAAGAATGAACTGCGCAGAGATTTCAAGCGCCAGAAAGGTCATGCCAACTTGGCTGTATCTGGTGATGACATGTGTCAGAGTTGGAATTCCTCTTTGAGTTAAACTATTTGCCTGTCTGTAGGTTTGCGAGGCTCACCTGTCTGTGGTTTTGCGGGGCTCACCTGTCTGTGGTTTCGGGAAGCTCACCTGTCTGTGGTTTCGCGGAGCTTGCCTGACTGTGGTTCCACGGGGCACTTTGCTTTAAGTTTATCTTGTTGTTGTTGTTTATTCATACTGTATTTACTCTAGCGATAGTATGACAGGCTCTTATCCCCCCCCGCCTCCGGGCGAGCCAGTTTGATGGCGGAGCTCCCACCTACTACCCTTCGTCCCCGCTGACAAAAGAAAAGAAATGTAGAAGTGCAATGTAATGTAATGTAAAAGACTGGCCGCTCCGACCTCTATGCCTCACCCCGGCGAGAACTTTTAAGTTTATCTTTGTTGAGTACGATCTTTTGTCTCCGGGGATGGTTCAGGTTTCTGGGGAGTTTCCTGCACCACGGCTCTCAGCCGGCCATATGGGTCCTTCATCCATTGCATTCTTATTTGGCATTCTTAGTTCTGATGTTCTTGCTGCTTTGCTTTTAAGCAGTGAAGTCAACCGTCCCGTCCGTCCGGGATCACTGCGGACGGGGACGGACGGCAAAGTCGCCGTCCGTCCGAGGGCAGGACGGAAACGGCGCCGCCTTTTTGAGGCAGGACGGGGACGGACGGCAATGACGGCCAACTAGCCGTCCCCGGCCGTCATCTACCGACACCCATGATCTCCTGCATTGTACTTTATAAAATCTCATAAAACTAGTTACATCTACTTTGACCTCGAAGCAAGATCATTCAGCATCTGCTCCATCTTGACCATGTCTGACTCTGTTGCTCCAAAGATTAAGCCTTGTTTCACCCAGGATTTCAGACACTCAGCAGCCTCAATAATATCATCACCCAAGCGATTTCGTAGGTCACTGATAGGCAACTTCGCACTGCTAAATAGACGCTCTGGTTCATCTGACATTGCTGGAAAACTCATCAGCTCAACACCCATTTGAGTAAGAAGTGTCTGGCGTGGATCATGCTCTGAGTGGGTGTATCTTCAACCTTTATATACACCTAATTCGCACCTACACATGCTATAGCACTGTAGCTAGATACAAGTGTCACAGTACCCCTGGCATGGGTCCATGTATATCTCTTACTGCGCGGTCTCAGGGCTATTTTCGATGTTATCTAAATTCATACTGTAACCGCCCGATGTCGGCCAGGGACGGTAGATGACTGCCGGGGACGGCAAAGTCGCCGTCCCCGGCAAGTCCCTGGCCGTCAGGCCGTCATTGTGGAGTAAGGACGGGACGGACGGCCTTGGCGCCGTCCCGTCCGTCCTGGAGAAATCTCGGACGGCCCACCGTCCCCGGCCGTCCGACGGGACGGTTGACATCACTGGCAGGGGCAGTTGAATCGTGCCGAGAAACTGGAGATCCAGGTCATGGAGACAAGAAAGAAGGTACTTGGCCAGGAGCATCCCGATACTTTAACCAGCATGGACAACCTCGTAGAAATATACAGGAAATAGGGGCAGTGGAATGCTGCCGAGGAGCAGGGGGTTCAGGTGATGGCAATGAAAAACCAAGTGCTCGGCCACGAACATCCAGATACCTTGGCCAGCATGGGCAACCTCGCAGCAATATTCAGTGACCAGGGGCGGTGGAAATAGGCGGAGGTGTTAGAAGTGCAGGCTATGCAGATGAGAAAGAGGGTTCTCGGTCTAGAGCATCCAGATACATTGAGCAACATGGCCAACCTGGCATCGACATTCATGAACCAGGGGAGATACAAAGAAGCTGAGGAGCTAGGGCAACCGGCTATGGAGATTAGGATGAGCGTACTGGGCCAAGAACACCCATATACCTTGAACAGCATGGCCAATCTCGCACTCACATACATGAATCAGAGACGATTCACAGAGGCCAACGAGCTAGGCGTGCAAGCGATGGGGATGAGAATACGGGTGCTCGGCAAGGAACATCAAGATACCTTAACTAGCATGTCCCACCTTGCGTCAACATACAGGAACCAGAAGCGATGGAAGGAGGCAGAGGAGCTTGATGTGATGACTCTTGAGATGAGAAAGAGGGTTCTCGGCCAGGAGCATCCAGATACCTTGACAAGCATGGGCAATCTCGTGGGGACATACATGTACCAGAAGCGGTGCAAAGAGGCTGAGGAGCTAGCTGTGCAGACGATAGAGAAAAGAAAGAGGATATTAGTCCATGAGCATCCGTCCACCTTAAACAGCCTGCGCAACCTGGCCTCAATATTCTGGAATACTGGGCGGTTGAAGGAATCAGAGGAGCTAGAGGAAATGGTCACGGAGACGAAAACAAGGGTATTCGGCCAAGAGCATCCAAATACCTTGATCAGCATGTTAAAACTCGCATGCACATACAAATCAAGACATCGCATGGAAGAAGCGATTGCAATGATGCAGCAGGTATCTTCAATTCGTTCTGCCACACTCGGAAAAGACCATCCGGACACAGTGTATTCAATTAGTATTTTGCACATGTGGAGAGATGAAGAAGCAGCAACTAGATGATATGGCTTGTTTGCAGAGGTAATTGTTCCTTCAATAGAGATATAACATATACTGGTTCCTACGAGCAGGATGCTTTTAATTGAACTAGTACCAACCTTAGATAAATATTATCGGTGGACTCGGAATTTGGCACGGGTTTCCGCTTAGTGGGGTGTGGTTATGGTTCTCGTCACATTTTTGCGCAATTACGTTGGACGGACACTTCTGTCTTTGATTTTCTTCAGCTTTTGATCTTTCAGTTGTCGTGGGGGTATAAGTTTGGAATGGGGAGGAATATACGTAACCAAATTTTGAGATAAGCAGTAGCGCGTTAGTGGAGAATTTCGGGATCAGCGAGCTACAGTCTTTGTTCGTTTTATGTGTTTGGTATTCACCTTTTTGTAGTTTTCAACAATGTGTGCTTCAGTTGTTCCCAGCGGTCACAACCGGGCCTCGGCCTGGTCAGCAGGTATATATGGCTGCTGACAAACGCATATCTTTGAAGCCAGCAGAAGCGAAGGGTCGCAATAGTCCGTCCCGTCCGGGCACGACCTTGTCCTGCCATAGCTTTCCCTGCCTTGCAATGGACTATGACTTCCGTCCTGGGGGTTTTTAGACTGAGGTATTGTGTGTCCGCGGTCTTCCGAGTGATGGATACATGATGCGATGTATTGCATGATAGGTCTCTGCCATCTTATGGCCGGAGATGAGTCTCGTATGACCGGAGATTACTGTCGGCCTGAAGGGTCTATACATAGATGCGTACGCACGCATTCACACTTGTACTCTCATATATATATGGCCTTGTGGCTCTCTTAGATAATATACAATCTAGCTTCTCTAGCATCACTATTTCAACAGGTTATGAGCCCGGCGCCCGCTACAATCTTTACTATGAATACTCTATTTATATCTCACGATCAAGAGCCTCAAAAAAAAAACCCTAAACCACCCACGACCATCCCTGTTTGTTACTGTAACAACAGCCGCACATAAACACACCAAAAACTCAACACCATCATCACCGTCACAACCTCCTTCACACAGCTACCACATCCACATTCACGATGCTTACTGAAACCTGCAAGAACGATTACCGAGTCATCACAAAACCTACCTCATTTTTCTCCATACCATTCCCAGCGACGAGCATCTACCAGTCAGATACCACCCCACCATCGCAGACAGTATACATGTGTCAATACCGCACACATCAACACACTCATCTCCGTATCAGCAAGTACACTCACCATTACACCAAAATGTGCCATCATCATGGTATTCACAGCGATGACTACAAATACACCTACCACGATTCCTTCAGATCAAAGCACACTTCCAAGTTCACCGTCATGTACACTCACAGCTACATCCTCACCTACAATCACCAAATACACCTATGATTAAACTTCATCAGCCAATAAGTCATTCAGTTTGGAGATGACAACAAAGTTACAGTAAGCCACCATGGACTCGTTGATGTTTTCACAGGAGTACGAAGTCAATGCTCTCTACACCCCTATGTTCCGGCTGTCTCTTCTCTCCATCCATCAATTGGACACAACGGGATACACATCCACATTTGGACACGTACCAAGTGCGTCTACAAAGTCCACTTCGAGAAGGAGCAAGAGGAATCAAGAAAGAGCATCATCGAGCATACATATCACCGTACCATCAATCGTGCACTCCACCGAGCCTACTACAAGCTCACTGCACACCGCCTCTCGAAGTGCAGCCAGCACCGTACCGAGCATCATCAAGCACACATACTACCGCTCCATCAATCGCGTACTCCACTGTGACTATCACAAGCTCACTCCACACCGCCCCTTCAAGTGCAGCCAGCACCGTACCTCAATGTCCACCTGCCACGGAATTTCCAAAGCCCACTTGGAAGTCTCTCACAATCTCAGAATCACGACTGTGGCATTGCCGTCTAGCCCACATTCATCCTACTGCCCTACGATCTCTCATTGATGGGTATTCAAAGACGACTCAATGTGCACCGCATGCATCCAAGCCCAGCACAAGCAGAAGATCATCATAGTCAAGACCAAGAGCACAACAAAGTAATTGGAACTCATGTGTGGACTATTCTCCACGCCCACCTGCGCCAGCCATCACTACTATATCCTATTCATCAACGATTACACGCGCTACACCTTTGTTTGGGTCCTCCCAGATAAGAAGTCGAAGACATGCACCTCAGCGTACCATACAGATGTAAGAGAAGGAGGAAGACTCGAGATATATACTAGCACAATCACCATCGCACTCTCACCACCATACCCCCAAGCATATGTACTACTACGCTCCACTTCGAAACACACTCACCTCCGAACCTATAAATATTCACTTCAAAACCTACCAATTGGAACCTACAAATACACTCACCGCCAAACCTCCATAACGCACGCTCACCACTGTAGCTCCTGCGGAGAGAAAGGAAGAGTCGACATAAGGTGCGGCTCTGCGGAGCGCACGGACCAGGGAACGGTGCGTATCCACACAATTGAGTGGATCGGCGGGAAGATAGACATCACTCACTTAGAAAAAGAATAGACTATCGTCACTTCATACTACTACACCTCCAAGCATATTCACTACCACACTCCACTTCAAAACGCACCTATCACCGAACCTACCAATGCACTCGCCAACGCACTCACGAATATACTCTCTACCATACCTACCAGTGTACCTGCCATTGTTCCCATGTGAACATACAAGCTACTGCACTACAGCATCATGAGTCTACAGCAAGAGCATCAGCGAACCTACAGTTACAGCATACTCGAATTTACAGCCACAGCATAAAGTGCACCTACAAGTCTACCTACCATCACTTCTCCAAGGCTGTGTTCCCTTACCACGATGCCAAAAGCCACCCGGAAGCCAGTCACTATTTCTGAGTTAGAATTGGCACAATGATTGTCAAGCAGACTACAGAGCTATTCGAACTGGTGCGTTCGAAGCTCTTCCAGATACCGACAGACCAGACGAAGATCAAGAAGACCCGTGCATTCATGATCTACTTGCAATCATCCATCGAGTTCTGGGGGGCTGCAGTCCACATCACAACATACCCCCAACAATGATATCTCGAAGTAAAATGGAGAGATGACCATGATGGCTTCCAAGCACCAAACTCGAGGACTTCCTTCACCACCTACTGCGATTTAGAGGAAGCCAGATATCAATGATAAGGAGCAACAGACTATGGAACTGGTAGAGATGGATTTCTCAATGACCGCACAGATGCGAGAGATGGATTTCTCAACCACACAGATACCGGAGATGGACTTCTCTGAGTACAAGACAAAGAAACGGGTGGAGATGGACTTCTCCATGACCACGCAGGAACCAGTCGAACGGGTGTAGGCTACGGAGGTAGTACTCATGGCCGTACTGATGATGATGTTACAGATGGCCACTATC